>ENA-OPCN01001885-OPCN01001885.1-human-gut-metagenome-genome-assembly--contig:-NODE-1885-length-12837-cov-3.155531_pt1 | contig 12837 bp, 10 predicted proteins | sample MGYA00241567_ERZ501485 | MGnify/ENA primary metagenome ERZ501485 (study PRJEB25962, sample SAMEA2042579) | human gut metagenome | biome: human gut; feature: human-associated habitat; material: faeces...
CTTAAGGGCTATCCCGTCACACGGCTCGATGTGGGGCTTACCATATGTCGCCGCTTCGCGGCTGGGGGATAAACTCCGGCGTTATGAGGGTGGGGAGGTTATTTCTTGAATGTTCGGTCGAGGAAATCGACTGTGTAGTCGACTGTCGAGTCGACCCAGGGGTGGAAGAACCAGTAGGGGTGGACGTCGACGGGGATGTCGTGGCGTTCGGCATGGATGCCACGCAGCCTGTATATCTCCATCAGGTGGTCGCGCCCGTCATGATAGCGCGGAAGGCCGCTGTTGATGAAGCATATAGGTGCCGAGGCATCGGTGATCCAGTTTATGGCCGAGGCGTGTTCCCAGTTGGCGGGCGAATCCTCGTATAGGCCACCGAGCCACAGGGCGTTGACGGGCATCTTGCCTTTGGTCTCGAGGCGCTGCCGTGCGTCGGCGATATTGTTGTCAGACACGAAGGTGGCTATGCCGTCCATGCTCACGATGGCCTGTACGTCGGCCGATACGTCGGAGAGGCGTCCGTCACCCTTGTGTGTGTCGAGGCCGTTTGTCACGCCTGTAAGCGTGGCGAGCTGCGCTCCCGCCGAACATCCCGATACGGCAATCCTGTCCGGGTCTATGCCATATTGCGCGGCATTCTTGCGCACCCATCTCACGGCAGCCTTGATGTCGTTGAACCCGGCGGGATAGACTGCCTCAGGGATGAGGCGGTATTCGACGGGGATTGTCACGTATCCCTTGGCGGCTATCATCTGCGCCATAGGCACCTGAAGTGACTTGTCGCCTGAGTTCCAGCCGCCGCCGTGTATCATTATCAGGGCCGGATATGTCTTGCCGTCGTCAGGACGGAAGATGTCTACATGCAGGTCGCGGTCGCCGTAGGGAGTGTCCTTGAGTGTGGAATAGACTACATTCTCATAGGCTTTCACGCCGTCGGGGAGCTTTGCGGGAGCAAGTACGACTTCGGGATGGTTCTTGCGTACCTTAAGGTAAGTTGACCAGGCTGTGAACGATGTGTCACGTGGCACGGCGTCGCCAGCCGTGGCGGCTGATGCAGTCAGCATGGCCGCAGCGAGAAGGGTTGTTGCGCTAAGTATTTTCATGGAGTGATGATGATTTAAAGAAATAAGGCCAATAGGACCTGTCTGCGGTCCTATTGGTCTTGATTATATTCTCAATTGGGTCACTTGTAGACCTTGTCGGTCACGATGCTGCCGTCGCTGTAGACGGTGCGGCGGATGCTGATGCCCTGCGCGGGTTCGGCGAGGCGGATGCCGTTGAGGTTATAGTACTCGATTGAGAGCACATCTCCCTTGGATGCCTCGATTTCACCGATGCCCGATTGTCCGGCCTCGGGCCAGTACTCGTCGAATGATGCGGTGGCACCGTCGTTACCACCCTTCATGATACTCTCGACAATAGAATGCAGATAAATCTCGAGGTTGGTGTAATAGCCCTTGGGGTCAAGTGTGGTGGCATTGCCGTCGCTTGCCAGCGATGGGTTGAGGCCGTGGGCGGTCTCCCACTCGTCGGGTATGCCGTCCTTGTCGGTGTCCCAGTTGGCGGGGCGGCTCTCTGCAAGGAGGTCGGGATATGAGGGACGCGTCGCAATCTGCTCACCTTCGGGGTCGTTGATGAAATCGGATATTCCGGCTACCTTGGCAATCTCACCGGTATAGGTTGCTGTGCCTGTGCGTGCTTCTTCCATATATCGGGCGTCTGTGGCGTCGCGCCAGAGGCTTGCGCCGGCATATTCAAGAACCTTGTCGTATGCCACCGGGGATGTGTGGGTGGTGACATCGCCGGGTCCTGTCTCTGCATCGAGCTTGAGCTTGACGCAGTCTGTGCCGCTGATGGTGACATATTCTACGTTGTTGCCGAAATGATGGCTCGGATCCTTTATATACCTCTCTCCGCCTTGAGTGAGCAGGCCGCTGTCATACCTGACGCCATCCCAGTCGAAATTCTCGGGGTTGGATGCTGCGGTGACATAGTTGCCGTCTATGAAATAGCGCGATGCAAGTCCGTAGAGCTCGGGATGCTCGGAGCTGGCGTTGCCGGACGATGCCACCGAGACAGCGGTGACGCGTGTCTTGTTCTTGGTGCCGGGACCAGCCTTGTAATAGTTGTTGACGATGTTGACATATCCGCCGCCGGGACCTCCGTAGCAGCCGTCGCCGTTGCCCCAGTTGTATATGACGCAGTTGCGGAAATCCACGCGCTCGGCATCAACGGTCGAACTGTATTTCTCCTTGTCATAGCCGTCCCAGCCATAGCGGGCTCCGTTGAATCGGGGCGCGCGGTTCTGGACATGAGCGATGAAATTGTGGTGGAAAGAGGCGTTCTTGCCTCCCCAGATGCCTCCATACGAGTGTGCGCCCTTAGAGTGTCCGGGATTGGCCAGGCCTTCGGCTACGGTGCACCACTGGAGGGTGAAATCGCGGTTGTCATAGAACGAGGCCACCTCGTCGATGCTCCACGACAGGGAACAGTGGTCGAGTATGATGTTTGAGTAGTTTCTGGTGAAGGCGGCATCAGCACCGTCGTTGACATCCTTGACCTGCGAACGGCGCATACGTAGGAAACGTATTATGATATTGTCTCCGTTGGGGCGCACGGTATAGTAACGCAGGGTGATGCCCTGTCCGGGGGCGGTCTGTCCGGCAATCGTTGTGTTGGCGCCTATCTTCAGGTCGCTCTTGAGGTCGATGTAGCCGCTCACGTCAAACACGACGGTCTTCTTTGAGTTGCCTGAGACGGCGGCACGCAGCGAGCCGGTGCCCGAGTCGTTGAGGTTGGTGACATGTATCACCTTGCCTCCGCGACCACCGGTGGTATAGCGTCCATGACCCTCGGCGCCGGGAAAGGCCGGAACCATGTCGGCGGCAAACGCGGTGGTGCCGCCGAGTATGAGGGCTATGGGGAGCAGATATTTTTTCATGGATGTGATAAGATTGATTTTTACAGATTTGAGTGCAAATTTATGAAATATTTTCCGTCCGGGCAATGACTTACTCCCTAAAATAAACTCTTTTAACTCTTTCGGAGACAGATGTCAACACTTCATAAGGGATGGTTCCCAGGGTCTCGGCCAGGGTGTCGACGCTGACCGAGTCGCCGAATATCTCGACACCCATGCCGGGGGCGGCTCCGGGCACCTCGGTCACGTCAATCATGCAGGCGTCCATGCAGATGCTTCCGATGGTGGGGCAGAGGTGTCCCTCAACCATGAACGAGGCATTGCCGTAGCCGAGATGACGGTTGAGGCCGTCGGCATATCCTATGGGGATTGTGGCTATGACCGAGTCCCGCTTCAGCACTCCGCGGCGGTTATAGCCTATGGTTGTTCCGGCAGGCCAGCTCTTGACAGAGATTATCACCGAGCGGAGCGACGACACGGGACGCAGCGCATCCTGCGAGCCGTCGTGCATGGTGCGGACGCCGTAGAGCCCTATGCCGAGGCGCACCATGTCGAACTGATGTTCGGGGAAACGCACTATGCCTGTCGAGTTGAGGATATGGCGCAGTATCTTGTGCTCCGGGAATGCGGGGAGGAACATATCGCAGCAACGGTCGAAATATTCAAACTGTCCGCGTGTGTACTCGTCGTCCATCGGGTCATCGGCAGCACAGAGGTGCGAGAATATCGAGCGAGGTACCACATGATCCTGACCGCGCAGCAGCTCTATCACCTCGGGGAGTGTCTCGAGCCGGAAGCCGAGACGGTGCATCCCCGAGTCAATCTTGATGTGCACGGGATACTCCCTGATGCCGAGACGTGCTGCCTCGGCTATGAGGCGGCGCAGGAACTCGATGCTGTATATCTCGGGTTCGAGGCGGTTGTCAAAGAGGGTCTTGAAATCGTCGACCATAGGGTTGAGTACGATTATGGGCATCGTGATTCCCTCGCGGCGCAACTGTGTGCCCTCGTCGTGGACGGCCACGGCCAGATATGCCGCTCCCTGGGTCTGGAGGGTCTTGGCAAGCTCGCCCGCTCCGGCTCCGTAGCCCGATGCCTTGATCATACATACCATTCCGGTGGTAGGCTTGACGAGCGAGCGGAACCAGTTGAAATTGTCGACCACGGCATCAAGGTTTATCTCGAGCACGGTCTCGTGCTGACGTGCCTCGAGCATGTCGCCTATGAGGGCAAACGGCTGCTCGGGGGCTCCCTTGATGAGGATGAGCTCGTCGCGGAAATCAGAGGGGGAGATTGCGGCAAGCATCTCCTTGACCGACTTGAAGGCACGTATGCCCTCGGGGAAGAGCGATGCGTGGCGCGCTATCTCCTCGCCCACGGCGATGACACGGCTTATGCCACGCTCGCGGCAGAGGGCCGCCGCCTCGCGATATGTCCCGGGGATAGCCTCGGGGGTGTCTGTGGTGAGGTCTCCGAGTATCACCGTCTTGCCATAGCCGGGTGTAAGGCGGCGGTTCATGAAATCGAGGGCCTGGGCCAGCGACGCGACATCTGATGTGAATGTGTCGTGGACTATATGGCATCCGTTGATACCCTCTATCACCTCCAGGCGTGTGTCGACGCGGGCCAGCCGGGGCATCCTCGCGGCTATTTCCCCGGCTCCGAGGCCGAGTGCCAGCGAGAGGGCGAGGCAGTGGATGGCATTCTCTATGTCGTGGTCCGAGGTGAACGGTATAGTGAAGCTCCCCGAGGTCTTTCCCGAGAGATAATTATATGCGATTTCGGTACTGTCCCCTTTCTTGTCAATCCGGCTGATGAAGAGGGGGGCGTCCGGGGCCTTGGCAGACCATCCGATGCGATGGGCTACCTCTGGTATCACCGATGAGATGAGTGTGTTGTCGGCGCAATATATCACGGTGTCGCATCCGGCGAGCAGCGTGGCTTTCTCGCGGGCTTTCTCCTCGATAGATGTGAAGCCGCTGCTGTGCGCACCGCCTATGTTGGTGAATATGCCTATGGTGGGCCTTATCATGTCATGCAGCTTCTTCATCTCGCCGGGCATCGAGATTCCGGCCTCGATGATAGCTACCTGCGTGTCGGGGCCAATCCCGCAGAGCGACAGGGGGACGCCTGTCTGCGAGTTGAAGCTGCGGGGCGAGCGGGCGGTGTTGTATGTGCCCCTGAGCAGTGTATGTGCCCACTCCTTGACGGTGGTCTTGCCACGGCTGCCGGTTATGCCGATGACGGGGATGTGATATTGTGCGCGGTGTGCTGCGGCGATGGTCTGCAGCGCGTCGAGAGGCGAGGGCACGACAAGGAAATTGGCCTCAGGCATCTCGGCTGCATCGGCCGGAAGATGTTCGGTGACGAAATTGCGGACTCCGCGGGCGTATAGCTCCGGGATGAAATTATGGCCGTCGCCCGATGGGGTTCGGAGTGCGAAGAAAAGTGTCCCGGCGGGATGGAGCAGCGAGCGGCTGTCGGTGAGCAGATATGATATTTCGGCTGTGTTTGCCGGTTCCTTAAGGTTGAGCAGCGATGCTATCCGGCTGATGCTATAGTTCATTTTCGATAAATCTTTTGTACCCGTCGACGAGTTCAGGGTACTGACGTAGCAGATCGAGTTCCTTGATTTCGGTTTGCGCACCCGAGAACGACCTGTGGCCCAGACGCCGTGACAGGCGCCGTCCGGCCGAGGCTGTCCCGAGGGTGGCGGGAGTGAAAAAACTTTGCGAGAAGAGATCGTAGATATATCTCACGGCCATGGCCGAGGGGTGTTTCATGTCGTCGGCATAGAAGCGGTAGTCGCGCAGGTCGTCGTTCATTATCTCGTATGCCGGGAAATATATTGTTCCTTCGTGGTGGCGCATAACCGCATCTATGGCCAGATGCAGGGTCGCCTTGATGATGGTGTTGGCGTGCATTCCGTCAGAGAGGTAGCGCAGGGGACTGACGGTGAAGATTATCTTTGCCTCGGTGTTTACCTCCCTGATGGCCCGGACTGCCCGGTCGAGACACCCGATGGTCTCGTCGAGGTTCAGCTCCGCGCAGTCGAACATCGCGGACGGCATCTTGTGGCAGTTGGCTACGACCTGTCCTGTCCCCGCGAGCCTGTATGCTGTGGTGGTGCCGAGGGTCAGTATTATGGCTGATGCCCGGGGGAGGGTGTCGTGTGCCGCTGCGACCGAGCGTGTCATGAGGCGTGTGGCCTCCCCGGGGGTCGGGGCGGCATAGCGCGAGTGGAAATTCCAGTCGCGCCACAGTCCGTCATGCTCAAACAGCTGCGGAGGGTTATCATCCTCACATCCCGCGATTATGATGTCGATGGCCCGGGCGATTGAGAGTGGATTGTATAGCGGCCCGAACGGATTGACGATGACATCAAAGAGGTCGGCCCGCAGCTCGGCGCCGATATTGTCGCTGAAGCATGAGCCTACAAGTAGTATGGGGGCGGCGTGGCTCACCGTCCCCTTCAGTCCCTCAAGAGGTTTTGTCAGCGTTCGGAACTCCATCGGTCAATACAGACGGTAGACCCATGTGGCGCTTCCGTCAGACGGATAGAGGTAGAGGCTATAGCCGTCTATCTGCCAAAGGAAACTCATCGTATCCATCTCGTCGGGAAATTCTACCTGAAGCTGGTTGCCGTAGACATACCAGTTGATATAATAGCTGTCCGAGCCCCAGTCGTCCTCGACATAATATGTGCCGGTGCCGTTTGAGTAGAACGTGAACTGGTTGTAGAATCCGTTTAGGGGCGCCACCATCTGCCATGTGCCCACAAGCGGGTTGCCATAATATTCATCATCTTCGGCGCACGACTGCAGGGAGAGCGCGGCGAGGATGACAGCCATAAGCAGGGCCGTATATCGGCAGGTCTGTTTCATAGAATCGCGTGGATGTGTTTGAATGGACAAAATTAATATAAAAAAACGAGGCCTCAAAAAGAAAACCCTCCACACCCGCGAATTGTTCAGTATTTCTTTACCCTGTTCACTCGGGTTTATTCTGGAACATGCGGGTGAAGGCGCGGACGAGGCGCTGTTGGGCGTATTGGTAGTGGTTCCCGGGGACGAGCTCGAAACAGTCGTCAATGCCGTTGTCGTGCAGGTAGCCGACAATCTCAACGGTGTCGGTCTGTACGGGTTGGAATGCCTTGATACGTGTCTTGGCCTCCATGTCGCCGAGCAGGAAATATGCCCTGCCTGTCTTCCGGGGCACGGGTTGCGACTTGACCCATTCCACAAAACCGTCATACCAGAACGAACCCGAGAGGGAGATGATGTTGTGGAAAGTGTCGTGCGACATCCACTGCCAGAGTGTGAAGAGACCCGATAGGGAGACCCCTGTAAGAGTGCGTTCGGGATTGTCTGTGATATTCAGCCTCCGCTCTGTCTCGGGGATGACTTTCCCGACAAGTGTCGAGAGAAATTCGGCGGCATTCCCCTTGAAGTCGGGAGAGCCCGGCGGCTCACCATGCGCGGGCCACGGTGTGAGGTCATTGTCCCAGTCCATGCCCGTTATCTCGACAACAGACACGTCAAACATATGTGCCGCATCCTGTATCCATCCTCCAAGGACGTCGAGAGGATAAAGCACATAGCATATCCGGTCTGCCGAGTTGCCGACAGCCCTGATGTTGAGATTCCCTATTCTGAAAGTCTGCATATCAATACAACGCCCCGCCGCCGGGTTTGTTTCAAAGATTTCGGTGAGAATTTTTATCTCAGTACCAGCGGGGCGGGGCGGAGGGAGCGGACGGGGATGGCGCTGTCGGTGAGCTCGCGGAGCCAGCGGTCGTGAAGGCGTCGGTTGAGGTCGGCGCTCAAAAGGATTGTGTCGGGCCTGACGGCGCGGGCGAGCCGGATGATGTTGCCCCTGAATCCGCGGCACACGACGAGATACTGGGGCCCGCGCAGGGTGTCGGGAACCGATGTATGGCATGTGGTGAGCATGACGCTGTGGGACCCGAGAGTGAATGTGACGGGTGATGTGACCGACTCAAACCGTATGGAGTCGACTCCGCGGCGCGACAGATATGGGGCGTAGAGGCGGTGACACCGTTCGCTCAGCGCTGGGATGGCGGGGGGACGGAGGGTGGTGAATCCCCTCATGCGTGTGCCTTCGCGCACAAGCAGCGTGGTCCCGGCGGAGGAGCGTGTGACGAACAGCTCGCTTTGCGGATAGCCGGGGCGCGATGTGACAATGACTGCCACCACACCGCATACGAGTGTCGGGACGGCGGCAAGAAGCCACACCCGTCTGCGGGTGATGACCCACAGGGCAATCAGGATAATCAGGGCGAAATAGAGCCACAGCACCCCCTCGGGCATCGCGGAGGTGTCGATATATGCGTGTGGCAGCGAGGCGAAGAAGCGTGCGGTGGAATCGACCGCAGAGTAGAGGGCATCTATGACGGTGGCGAGTATGGTGACGTGAAGCCCGATTGCCTCGAGAATCACCAGCAGCACGCCGCATCCGAGCAGGGCGGGGAGGATGAAGGAGATGATGAGGTTGACGGGGAGGAACCATAGCGGGAAGAAGCCGAACAGGTATGCTGCGAGTACGCCTGTGCCGATTGTGGCCGAGAGTGACACCGCAACGAGTCCGTGGATGGTGCGGACGAAGGGGTGTCGCGCCCGACGGGCTGTCAAGAGGGGATAGAATATCAGGATGGAAGCCACGGCCATGAAACTGAGCCGGAATCCGAAGTTGTAGATGGCCGACGGAGTGACGGTGAGTATGGCGAGGGCCGCTATGCAGAGCGCATTGAGCGGGGCACGCTCGCGCTCGAGAATCATTGTCACAAGCATCACCGTGGCCATGATGGTGGCACGGACTACCGAGGGTGTCAGCCCGGTCATTATGGCGAACACCCACAGTGCCACAATCGTGAGGCCCATGCGGAGCTTGCGCCGTCCGGCAAGGAGCAGGGGGAGAAGCAGAAGATTTATCACCCCGGCTATTATGGCCACATGGAGGCCGCTCAGTGCCAGGACATGGGCTATGCCTGATGTCGAGAAGATGTCGCGCGTGTCGGGCGTGAGCAGTTCGCGGTCGCCGGTCATGGCGGCGATAAGGAACTGTCCCGCCTGAGGTGACAGGGGCGAATAGGCGATGAGGCGCTTTACATCGTGGCGGGTGCGGCGTATCGAGGCGAGAGGGCCCTCCTGCGGGATGACTGCCGTTATGCTGTCTGAGGGGACTACGGCCGTTGCCACAACGCCGCGCCTGCGCAGAGGTGCGGTGTAGTCAACCTCGTCGGGGAGGTCGCGGGGGTCGGCGAGCGGCGCAAGCGGTGCGTGGAATGTGATGCGGTCGGTGTCGTCGATGTCGGGCAATATGCCCGGTATCATCAGCCGGGCCTTGAAGTCGCGGCACGGTCTGCCGCCGCAAGAGTCAATCCTTGCCACAAGGGTTTGCGAGCCGTCTGTCTCCTGTCTCTCGAGCACCTGTGCCGAATATCTCCGCGACACACTGTCGGGCATTCCACCTGGTATTTCCGGGGCGTCGGCCATCCCGGCGATGATTCCGGCCATGAGCCCGAGGAGGGCGATTCCCCACGACCTCTGCCGCCTGACAAAGAGTATTACGGCCAATATGGCGGATACAATCAACCCCTGCCGGCCCAGTCCGGCTCCGTAGAGGAGCAGTCCGGCGGCATACGCCGCGGTCAGGGGCAGCAGGGGGAAGAGGGAGAGATTCAAGGATTGTATCGGTTGGGTGATGTGTCAGTCGATTGTGGCCATGACCACAAAGAAACTCGATACGCCTATGATGAGCCACAGGGCTACGGCAAGCATGAACGGCTTGACGCCTACAGCCTTGACGGTCTTGATGGAGAGACCTGCGCCGATGAGGAATAGTGTCAGCACCAGACCTTTCTTGGCGATATAGACCAACGAGGCGGTGAGCCACGAGGGGAGGCTGAGATATGTATTGGCCACCATAGCGAGGATGAAGAGGAAGATGAACCAGGGGATGGATATCTTGCTCCCTTTCTCGCGGAATATCAGCATCGTGACGAGTGCCAGGGGGATAATCCAGAGGGCACGTGTCAGTTTGATGAGGGTAGCGAGCTGCAGGGCCTCCTGTCCGTAGGCGTCGCCCGCGCCTACTACCGACGAGGTATCATGGATGGCGATGGCTGCCCATGTGCCGAACTGTGCCTGCGACATGTCGAACAGATGTCCCAGTGGGGGGAAGATGAAAAGGGCTATAGCGTTGAGCACGAAGATTACACCGAGCGAGACGGCCATCTCATTGTCATTGGCCTTGAGTACGGGGCCCACGGCGGCGATGGCACTGCCGCCGCATATGGCTGTACCAGACGAAATGAGATAGGATGTCTTCTTGTTGATTGCGAGCCACCATCCCAGCAGTACGCCGATGACCATGACGCCGATGACCGAGACTACGGTGAACAGCATCCCCTCGCTGCCGCTCTTGAGCGATTCGATGAGATTCATGCCGAATCCGAGACCCACGACAGAAGCCTGCAACAGATACTTGGATGTTTTCTTGTTGAATTTCGGATAAGGGCACTCGAAGACCATTGCGAAGAAGAGTCCCAGGAAGAGTGCGAATGCAGGCGAGACGCTTGCACCCGGAATTATGAGGTCGAGCGGAAGCACGACCATTATGGCCAGCAGTATATACATGATACGGCTGGCCGGATGTGATTTGGAAACTGGATTCATTAACTAAGGCTAAATATATATAGATTGTTATTGGATGTGCGGTGTATTTTCAGCTGTTCCATACTCGCCATGACGCGAATGCCTGGAGCAGCAGCATCTCGAGTCCGTTCTTGACCTCGGCACCGGCTTCCTCAGCTTTGCGCATGAATGTGGTGACGTCCGGATTATATAGGAGGTCGTAGCACAGGTGCTCGGGAGTGAGGGCTGAATATGGGATGTCGGGGCACTCGTCGACATGCGGATACATCCCGAGTGGGGTGGTGTTGACGATGACCTTGTGCGAGGCGATGACCTCGGGCGTGACGTCGGCATAGGTCAGCACATTCTTGCGTGGGGTACGCGACACAAACTGATAGCTCACGCCAAGTGTCCTGAATGCCTGTGCCACGGCCTTTGACGCTCCGCCTGTACCGAGTATCAGAGCCTCCTTGCGTCCGGCATTTAGCAGAGGACGTATGGAGTCGCGGAAACCCTCGACGTCCGTGTTGTATCCTTTGAGATACAGGCTGTCGCGCCCCGTGCGGCTGACGCGGATGACGTTGACCGCCCCTGTCTCTTCTGCCTCGGGGTCCAGCTCATCAAGATATGGCATCACCTGTTCTTTATATGGTATGGTGACGTTGAGTCCGGCCAGAAGGGGATTCTCGGCAAATACCTCCATGAGATCCCCTATGTCGGGAAGCTCGAAATTGATATATTCGGCGTCGATACCCTCGGCCGCGAACTTGTCATTGAAGAAACGTTTCGAAAACGAGTGGGTGAGGGGATAGCCTATCAATCCGTAAACCTTGTGTCTGTTCATACTATCGGTCAGTTTAATAAGAATGCAAAGTTAAGCAAAAAAGAGCCTACATTTATCAGATGCGGGCTCTTTTTTATCAAAAGGTTGCTTTCAGTTGGGAAATCTGGACAGAATCTGTCCGGCTTTACGGTTTGCGGCTGCCACACTTGCGGGGTCAGAGGCATTGATGCCGTATTTCTCAGGGGCCGGAATCGTAAGCACTGTCCCGGCATTGACGCGGTTGGGATTCTTTATCTTCGACTTGTTCTCCTCGTAGATATATACCCAGAATACCTTGCTGCCATAGTGCTTGCGTGCCATGTCGTTGAGCAGGTATCCGGCCTTGACGGTATCCTTGACCGGGGCGGCCTGTGCCGTGGACTGTGGTGTGGCCACAGGTGCGGGGGCGGGGGCCTCGGGGGTGTCTGCGACCGTTGCGGGCTGTTGTTCGGGCTTGGACGCAGGCATATCGGCGGCAACCGCAGGTGTAAATGCTGCGGAGTCGGTCGGTGCGGGAGCCGCGGGCTCCGAAATCTCTGCCATCTCAACGACCTCGACGGGCGTCTGGCGCGCCGGAGTGGGGAAGAGATAGTCGAGAGCAAAGTATATGCCACAGGCTCCGACCGCGAGACCCACGATGAGTCCGGTCACGAATCCCCAACCGAATCCGGGGCCCGATGATTCGGGCTGGATGGTGACAAATTCTTCGGTATCCTCCTCGATGGGAGTGGGGACAGCCGGAGTCTTTGCTGGCGCGGGAGCAGGTGTGGCCTCGTCGGGAACTGTATCCGATGGGGCGGCTGAGGCTGATGGTATGGTTGGAGTTACATCGGCCTCGGGGACCGGGGTTGACTCGGGTTCAGGTTCAGGCTCCGGGGTGGGCTCAGGCTCTGTGACAAGTTCGGGTTCCGTCTGGGATGCTCCGGCTGCTGTCGCGGCTGCGAGGTCTGCCTCTGAGATGTCGTCGCCGACAATCTCGGGCTCGAAGAGTGCGAAAGGTGCATTCACAGTGTCGGCCATATCATGGTCGGGGGTGAATGATACAGGGTTCTCGCTGTCGCCCGAAGGGGCGAAGGTTCCGAGTCCCTTGATTCTGACAGACTCGCCTCTGACAAGTGTCTCGGCTATAAGCTCGAAAAATGTCTTGGCAAATTTCTCAGCCTCCTCGCGGTCGGTGGCAGCCTTTGCTGCGATGAGTCCGGCCAGGTCGTGGAATGGAATCTTACGGTTCATAGTCTCATCTTTTTACGGAGCACCACGCTCGGGAGGAAGTGCATTGTTATTGCCGGGGGGACAAGCAGACGCTCGCCGCTGACGGGGTCAACGGTGATGTGCTCGTCTGTCTTGACTGTCTGGAATGTGCCGAATCCGGGTATCGCGGCCGAGTCAAGCTCGGCTCCTGTCTCGGCTAAAGCGGCTGTGAGTGCGGCGGTCATGGCCGA
>ENA-OPCN01001890-OPCN01001890.1-human-gut-metagenome-genome-assembly--contig:-NODE-1890-length-12805-cov-2.217176_pt1 | contig 12805 bp, 9 predicted proteins | sample MGYA00241567_ERZ501485 | MGnify/ENA primary metagenome ERZ501485 (study PRJEB25962, sample SAMEA2042579) | human gut metagenome | biome: human gut; feature: human-associated habitat; material: faeces...
CACGGTGAAACGAAACGGCACCGTCACCGCCGTCTCCTGCTTTTATTTTAATTTTCGCTGTATCTACAAACATATTTTTCTCCGTAACAGTTTTGCTGTTTAATTATCAGTACAAATGTAAAGAATCTCAGACCTGTTTGTTATTAGTATAAACAGAAATGTAAAAAATAAGGGTGGATATAAAATCCACCCTCATAAATTTTGAGATTACTGCTCAACAGGATAAACGCTTGCACGCTTTCTGTCTTTGCCGACACGCTCAAATCTTACAACACCGTCAATCTTTGCGAACAGTGTATCGTCAGAGCCTTTGCCTACATTTTCACCAGGGTGAATATGTGTGCCTCTCTGCTTTACAAGGATGTTGCCTGCGAGAACCTTCTGACCGTCTGCACGCTTAACGCCAAGACGCTTTGATTCACTGTCACGGCCGTTCTTTGTAGAACCCATACCTTTTTTATGAGCGAATAACTGAATGTTTATTTTAAGCATTACCTTACACCTCCGAAAATTTAACTTTAATAAAATTTTTGTATTGCTCCGAAAGAGCAGTTAAGTGAAGCTTTAAGCCTGAGAGTATATCACAAGCCTTTAAAGCATCATTCGGTGACATTCTTACTTTCATAAGACCGTCATCCTCGGTAACCTGTGCATTAATATGCAAAATCTCGGTGACAGTATTTGCAGTCATATATGCGGCAGAACTGATTGCCGCACATACAATATCGCTGCCCTCTTCGGCAAAGTCGGAGTGCCCCGATATTTCAAAACCGCAAATTATATCATCTGATTTTAAAAATGTTACCGTAGTCATTTTTAGGCTTCGATTGAAGTAATCTTAACCTGTGTGTAAGGCTGTCTGTGACCTTTTGCTCTCTTTTCGCCCTTCTTAGGCTTGTAAGTGCAAACTCTGATTTTTTTGCCTTTACCGTTCTTTACAACTTCACCTGTAACCTTAGCACCCTCAACGAGCGGTGTGCCAACCTTGATGCCGTCGTCTGTGCCGACTGCCACAACATCAAATGTTACTGTGTCGTTTGCTTCTGCGTCAAGCTTCTCGATGAAGATAACCTCATCGTTAGTTACCTTGTACTGCTTGCCGCCTGTCTGAATAACTGCGTACATTTTAGTACCATCCTTTACATTGGGCTCGCTATGTGCAGGTGGAACGAATCACTTAAAACCCACAATATGCGGCTTATATACTATACCACAAAGAAAACTTTCTGTCAACAATTTTCCCGATATTTTTTGAGTATATCAAATGTTATTCTGTATTCTGCAAGCCTTGAGAGTATTTTTCATAAGAGTTGAAATTGTCATAGGACCTACACCGCCCGGCACGGGTGTGATAAACGAGCATTTATCCTTGACATTTTCAAAATCAACATCACCGCAGAGTTTGCCGTTTTCATCCCTGTCCATACCGACATCAATCACAACCGCACCCTCTTTTACCATATCGGCAGTAACAAACTTCGGTCTGCCGACTGCGGCTACGAGTATATCTGCCTGTGAACAGATTTCAGCAAGATTCTTTGTTCTGCTGTGACAGATTGTTACCGTGCCGTTTTCGTGGAGCAAAAGCATTGCCATAGGCTTGCCTACGATATTACTTCTGCCGATTACAACGCAGTTTTTACCGCTTACTTCAATGTTGTAGGAATGGAGCATCTCCATTACGCCCGCAGGCGTGCATGGAAGAAAATCATACTCGCCGAGCATAATTTTGCCGACATTTACGGCATGGAATGCGTCAACATCTTTAAGCGGGCTGATTGCCTCAATAACAGCCTTGTCATCAAGGTGTTCCGGCAACGGAAGCTGAACAAGAATACCGTTGATATCCTTCTTATTGTTGAGAGTTTCAACAAGGTTTAAAAGTTCTTCCTGTGTTGTTTCGGCAGGAAGTGCATACTCCTCAGACTTAAAGCCTACAAATTCACAAGCCTTTTTCTTGTTGTTTACATATACTCTTGACGCCGGATCGTCACCTACGATTACTACCGCAAGACCGGGGGTTATTTTGTGAGTTTCCTTTAACTCAAGCGTCTGCCTCTTTACCTCTTCCTTTACCTGTGCCGATACCTTTTTTCCGTCGATAATCTGCATAGAAAGAATCCTCCTTTTTTCTGTTGATAATTAAGAATACAATACCTGTTATAAAAATTACTGCTGAAAGAACCTGTGACACCCTTATGTCTGCTCCGAAAATTTGGAACGGAAGATAAAGGCTGTCTGTTCTGAGTCCTTCAACAACTGTTCTTTCAAATCCGTACCATACAAGGTACATAAAGAAAATCTGTCCCGAATATTTCTGCTTATATTTTCCGTAGAAATGGAGAAGTACAAATCCGAGCAGACACCACATTGATTCATAGAAGAAACACGGGTGAACTCCTATGTTGTCTGTTCCCTCGCTCATCATTCTCCAGGGCAAATCCGTAGGAGAGCCGTATGCCTCCTGATTCATAAAATTGCCCCATCTGCCTATTCCCTGTCCGATAAGGAAACCGACCATTGCAATGTCAAGAACAGGCATGATTTCCATTTTCTGTATTTTGGCAACAGTCAGACCGCCGAGCAACGCACCGATTATTCCGCCGTAAATAGCAAGTCCGCCGTTGTTGATATAGAGAATTTCAATCGGGTTCTGTCCGTAATAATCCCATTTGAAGAAACAGAAGTACAGTCTTGCACCGATAATTCCCGTTATTATTCCCGCAAAAACACAGTTGATAAGCTTTGAACCGTCAACCTTGTAACGGGGAGCACTTTTCCACGCATAAAGTACGGCAAGCAAAAGTCCGCAGGCGATGATTATTCCGTACCAATAGACCTTGTAATCACCGATTGAAAATGCAATCGGGTTAATATCAAATTCCCAGCCAAATCCGGGAAACTGCACATGATACGGCATAATTACACCTCATTAGGCTGTTTTACAACAGACAAAGTACAGTTGTCAACATCGAGCATCTCGGCAAGCCTTGCGTTGATATCCTCAAGCTTTGCATTTGCAACCGCATCAATGTAGGCAAAAATTTCGTTACCCTGCATTGCGTAGTCGATGATTGAATTTGAAATTGCACTTACTGAGTTGAGCGATGAAACCGAATCGCCGTAAACAGACTTTCTTGCAATTTCAAAGTCCTCTTTGTCAATACCGTTTTTCTTAATATCCGAGATATACTGTTTTATCACCTCAGCAGCCTGTTTCGGCGCTCTTGATTCACCGCCGAAGATTACCGAGCAATAACCCGGACCTTCAAAGAGTTCATAAGAAAAGCTTGAATTGATGAGGTTTGAATCCATAAGATTTCTGTAAAGCATGCTTGTGTTTGATGCAAGTGCCGAAAGAAGAATATCTGTGCATGCAAGCTGCTTTTCGTTAAGGGGCTTGTCTGCTTTCTCTTTGAAGCCGAGATTGAACAAAGGCATTGAAACAGGGAAAGTCTGCTCAACATAAGGTTCTTTGATTTCATAAGGCTCTGTTTCAAAATAGTTTTTGATTTCCTTTTTCTCACAAGGCTTGAGCATTTTGTCGGCAACTTTAAGCACACCGTCAACCGTTACATTACCCGCAACGCAGAGAATCATATTATTGAGGTTGTAGAACACATTGTAAACTTCATAAAGCTTTTCGGCTGTAATTTCCGCAATTGTTTCAACCGTACCTGCAATATCAATTTTTACAGGGTGATTGTGGTACATACCCTCAAGCATATTGAACATTACTCGCCAATCGGGAGAGTCATCGTACATTTTGATTTCCTGACCGATAATGCCCTGTTCCTTTGCAACTGTCTGAGCCGTAAAATAGGGATCCTGAACAAAATCAAGAAGAATTTCAAGACTTTCGTCAAACTTGTCCGTACATGAGAAAAGATAGCAGGTTTTTTCAAAGCTTGTATATGCGTTTGCATTTGCGCCTGTTTTTGCGTATCTTACAAACGCATCGCCTTCTTCACTTTCAAAAAGCTTGTGTTCAAGGTAATGGGCGATACCGTCGGGAACTGTAATTATATCACCGCCGTTAACGGAAAACTTTGTATTGATACTGCCGTAGCGTGTGCCGAAAATTGCATATGAAGAAGTGTAACCCTCTTTTGGATAAACAAAAATTGTAAGTCCCGATGGATGTTCAACTTTATAATAGCTGTCGCCTGCAATTTCCGATTTAATTTCTGTAATATTCATTCTGTACGCCTCCCTTACTTATTTTTGAGAACATAAACCGTATCGAGCAAGAGCTTGTTTGCGGCATTTACAATCTGCTCTTTTGTAACGGCATTTACCTCTGCGGAAACTTCTTCAACAGTTTCAAGGTCGCCGTTAAAGATTCTTCCTGTGTACCAGTTTTCAATACCGCTTACGCTGTCGCTGCTTGACTTGAACGAATTAACAACAGCAAGCTTTGTTGCCTCAATTTCAAAATCTGTAATTTCGCCGTTCTTCATGTCCTCAATTTCTTTGAGAATAGCTTTTTCGGCTTTTTCAAGATTTTCGCCCTCAACACCGCTGTTGATGTACATTATGCCCTTGATTGAATCATAGGAGGACGAGCAGTAATAGCAAAGGCTCTGCTTTTCACGAACATTGTTAAAGAGTTTTGAGCTTGCAGTACCGCCGAGAACAGCGCACATAAGTCTTTCGGCAACCGCCTCTTCATCACCTGCGGAAATCTGTGTTCTGAATCCCATGACAAGCTTTGACTGTGAGAGCTCCATTTCCTCTGTAATATGTTTTTCTTTTGAAACATTCTTAACAACATCAGTAGATGAAGTCACAACATTTCTTTCGATATTTGCAAAGGCTTTCGCAAAAACCTCCTTTGCTTTATCGGCAGGGCTGTCACCTATATAGAGAATCTCAAATTTTGCGGTTTTGAGAAGATTCTGCCATGCCTTGCAGAGTGATTCGGCAGTTGCGGCCTTGATTTTTTCGGCTGTGCCGTAACGCTTGATTCCGAAAACCTCATCCTTGCACATATGCTTTATAAGCTGTCCCATTGCATAGATTCGCTTTTCGTTGAATTCCGAATCAATCACATCAAGAAGCTGTCTGCGTTCCTGTTCAAGTTCACTTTCAATAAAAGCGTTGTTCTTGACATTCGGCTCAAAAATTACGCTGCACAAAAGCTCCGAAAGTTCTTTGGCAATGCTGACATCATCAAGAGAATATCTGTCATCAAGACCTGATACGGAAATTTTAATTACCTGGCTTTCACCGTGTTTTGAAAGCGATGAAGTGAGGTCTGCACCGTAAAGTGAGCTAAGTTTTTTGCTGAGAACAGTAAAATCGGGATATTTTTTGCATGAACGAACAAGCAATCCGCCCACAAGCGCATTCTCCGACGCTGTTTCGACAGAAAGCGGAACAACAATATTCACGCTGATTTTCATAGTTTTAAAACGGCTGTCCTTAATGTTTGTAAAGTAAACACCGTTTGCAATTTCATTTCTGTTGATGAAATTCATTTAATCAACTCCGTTTTCAGATTATCAATCATATTGTATCACATTTTGATTTATTATAAAAGAGATATAAGAAAAAATCACAAAAGTGCAATAGCAATTTGAAACAATTTTACTTTTTCGTGCAAGGCTATCGACATATTTTCCGAATTTTACCGCAATTTTATCTGTATAAGAATCTGTTAAGTTTATTGCTTTTAATTGTATCATAAATAAAAACAAATGCAACTATACGAACTTATTGACAAACTTGTGTGCCGATTTCCGGAAGTATTGGCATTAAATTCCGGATTTTGCATTTATTCTTTGTCTTTGCTTATCGTATGATAACCGAGAAAGTGCCTGTTTTTCAAAAGCAGTCATTCTGAAAGAAATACGGCACAGCGGTTTCTATACCTACTGTGCCGTATTCACTATATTTCCATGACAGAGCGTAAAATATTACTCATCTTTAATTTTGGCAGAATGTTTTTTACTCTTACCGAATGCCGTTACTCCTTTCATAACGCCGCCACTGATAATCAGCAATGCAATCCACAAAATAAGGTTGCTGTTGTCGCCTGTCTGAGGGGACTTTGAATCATCAGGCAATTTAGCCGTTACGGTGTCAGCCTTTTTGATTTCTTCGGTTGGCGCACCTTCTTGAGCAGAGATTGTCTTTTCGCAGTAGTCGCAGATATGGTTTTTATCCTTATCTACATGCTCAGAGATTGTCTTTTTGCAATAATCGCAGATATGGTCTTTATCTGCGTCATTATGCAGACATACATATCCGCATTCTCGGCATACACCGTCTTTCCACTCATGTGCTTCACTTGCCGCAATCACAGCACCACAGCAGTTCCATTTTTGTTCGTGATTAAAAGCGGTTCTTGTCGTCCACTCCTGTACACCGCCCTCGTGGTTTGTTCCGTCAAATTCTCCGTAGGCTTTACCGCAGACATCACATACCGCCTTTTCGGTACAGGTGGCATTGCCGCCTGAGCAATTTTCGGTTTCAAACGCATCGCATCCGTCCACGATACATTTTCGGGTATGCTTACCGTCATTGTCAGATACCCATTCGCCAAAGGTATGACCGTTGTTGACTGTTACGGTCATCTCTGCATTATTGCCCGATTTGTCGGTAACAACTATCTTCTGCTCGCCGTTTGTCGGATGGAGAACAAAACCTCCGTCTGCATCAAGCGTAACCACCGTACCGTTTACGGTAACGGTATCAACATACTTCTCATCAACAGTAACGGTTTGTGCCTCACAATAGGTCTTGCCGTTCTCAATACCGCTGATTACAGGCTGAATATTATCAAGCGTTATACGGTCGGAGCGAAGGTATGTTATGTTAATATTTTCATCAACAAGCATTACATAAATAATATATTCTCCGTTGGGGTCTATGCAAAACGGTTCTTCATATGCACGGAATACAAGAGAGTTCAGTTCAGCCTCGGAAAGCTCCTTATCTGTTACCAAATAGGATACAAACACAACTCCGCTGTTATCTACGGCATTTATAGTTACCTCCTGTGTATCCTTAAAGAATATGCCAAAGGTAAGCTCGTTTAAGAATTGATTCCATTTATTTGTGCCTATGATAATTTCGCCCGTCGGCTTTTCTGTATCTTTCCACCGTGCCGTGATTGTAATGTTTTCGGCAGGCATGGTTTCGGGGATTTCCTTATCCCAGCCCTTAAAGGTATAACCTTTTCTTGTCGGGTTGTCAGGGGCGGTAATTTCCGTACCGTAGTCCTGTGTAATTGGTGCAATCTCACTTCCGCCGTTGGTATCAAAGGCTATTGTGTACTGATTGATTTCCCATTGTGCTTTGACCGTCATATTCTCCGCCGGCATGGCTTCGGGGATTTCCTTATCCCATCCCTTAAAGGTGTAACCTTTTCTTGTCGGGTTGTCAGGGGCGGTAATTTCTGTACCGTAATCCTGTGTAATTGGTGCAATCTCACTTCCGCCGTTGGTATCAAAGGTTATTGTGTACTGATTGATTTCCCATTGTGCTTTAACCGTTATATTCTCCGCAGGCATGGTTTTGGGGATTTCCTTATCCCATTCCTTAAAGGTATAACCTTTTCTTGTAGGTTTGTCAGGGGCGGTAATTTCTGTACCGTAATCCTGTGTAATTGGTGCAATCTCACTTCCGCCGTTGGTATCAAAGGCTATTGTGTATTTATTCGTATTCCACACGGGATAGAGCGTCAGCGCCTCGTTTTTGGTATAAATATCTTCAAAGCCATATACCTTTTCGCCGCCGTCAACGGTTGCCCAGCCTACTTACGTGTAGCCCGCGCGGGTGAACAAAGCGCCGCGCAGGGTAAGAATATTGTTGTGGGGTTTCATATCCGTCACCGCACTGCCGGTGCCGTATGTGCCGGGGAGGTAAATCACCTCATAGTCGCCAGTGATCGAAAGCATGGAAACATCGGCAGGTACGGTATCGCCGGGTTTATAGCAGTTCCCATTTTCATCCGACCAATACAGCTGCGCGTCTTCCGAAATGCCGTCCGGGCGGGGCAGTCCCTCGGCAGAGGGTGCAGTAAAGCTCTCGCCGTTTTTCACGATAATGTTGATCCAGTTCTGCTGCTCGCCGGGCATAAATTCACCCGTCCGCAGCTCTACTATCTTCAGACTGTCGGCGGCAAGATCTGTCGGCAGTTCAAGAACGGGGCGGAAGCAGATACCATAATTACTGCTTTCAACCGTGCCCATAAAATTATTCACTGAATTGCGTGTGGTTTTACGAATGTCGAAACCGTAAGAACGGGAGGTGTCCTGCCCCCAGAAAAGGGAGATATTATGATTATTACCCAGTTCCTTTATGAAATCGGAGTTCTTGGTGAGAATCTGATCCCACTCGTTGTTGGCAGGAACTCCGCGCATAGGACTCTTATAGATACTGCCCATTGTGGGTGCGCGAAGGGTGTAGTTTATGCCGCCCGCAGTGTTGGTTTTACCGAAAATGAAACCTGCATTGTTCAGGTCGATCCAGCTGATGTCGGTAGTAACCCTGTAGTCGGCAATGAACAGACTGTGCTCGTAAGCATATCCGTACTGTGCGTTCTTGTCTTTGGTCACAGAGGCCTGCTCGGAGGAATCTTCTACATGGTTGGATGCCGGTTTCAGCACATAGGCGTCCACCGTGCCTGCATAGGTAAAAGGCACATAATGAAGTGTGCTGTCAGGCAAATTGCTGTTTACCGTTCCGGGGATGTTCATCGCCGACAGATCAAAATAGTATCTGCCGCCAGGGGCGAGGGTAAACTGTTCGTCAGGCTGACTTTCCACCGTCAGCGTGACATCCGCAAAAGCACTTGCAAGGTCGGTCTTGCAGTCACCGTTATACTGCTCGCTGAATACCTTCATGGTATAGTCGCCCGGTGCAATGTCAGACGGGATTTTGATTTCAACCGTTCCGCTTTTGGCAGTAGGTTGTGCTACTCTGCCGTAATACTGTGCGCCGTTGTTATCCGCCAGGATGACAGAGATATATTCATTTTTCCCTGTGGTCGCCCCTTTGTAATTCAGCGTAACGGTATCGTCGGGGGCGGCGCTGACAGTTTTTTCCGTTACAGCAAAATTGCGTCTACTATCTAAAAGCGTCAATTTCCACTCGTTTCCGCTGTATTTGGAAACTTCTGCCAATCCTCCGTCAGGCTTTCCGCCCACGGCGGCAGATGCAAAAAGGACAGAGTTCAGATTTAAGTTAAAAGCGGGACGAACAGTCCGATGATTATTGAAAATGAGGACAGAGAACCCAGAGTATTGGACAGAACCCTCACTACGCACGACGGCGAGACGATATTTATCGGAGCCGGGGGAGCGCAGCCACCAACCGCTATCCACCCAATTCGGATGTGCAGGATTCAAGGCACGCAGATCGTTGTTTACAGCAATAGCCTCTTTTGCGGAAAGTGGCCAGAATACAGCGTTATCCACCTGCCCTCCCGCTACACAGTCGGTATTCTCTCCGTCGTAACTTCCGCTTGTCAGCGTCCGTTTCTTTACGGCAGCATTTTCTTCTGTCGTCAGCTTTTCCGCAAGCGCATCTATTGTGGCTTTCAAATTACTCGGTGCGTATTCGTTGTTTAATATGGTATCGACAAATGGTATAACCCCCATAGCGCCTGCCGCAAGCAGGGTAATATCCCCCTTTGAGCTTGTAACACCGCTTCCGTCATAGCCGATAACTCGCCATGCAGCGGGATTATTTTCATGGTTTTGCCCGAAATACACAGTCGGTGCGGTCGCTGTGTTTACATTTTTACTTAACACACTTAGTGGATCTGCACCAAGCTGTATCGCAGCAGAGCCCTCTGCCCCAACCTCCTCGGCAAATACGCTTATCGGCGTAAGGCAGAGCATCATGCATAAAGTCAGCAGGATACTAAGTATTCGTTTTTTCATTTTTCGCCACCTCCGTTATATAAATTTAATCAAGAGCGGTTATTGTAATAGTACCTCTGAAGCCACCGAGATAAGTATTGTATGCCGAATTTTCAAAACTCAACTGCAATGTAATGTCTTTATTTGACGCATCATACATTCTGTTGAAATTAAAGGAATGTTGATCATTGGTATACGGTATTTTTGCCCCGTCCCTTTTTATTCGTGTAAGCTCCCTGCACAGATCGTCATCATAACCGTCTGTCATCTGAATAGAGTAATTGCCGCTGTTGTTAAATTCGTTTGAACCAACTTCGAGAGAACCGCTTAAGCAGACATTGTAAATATGTCCTTTTTTGAGTGTAATATTATTTCTGTAGGATGAAATCAAGCCGCCCTTGTTTATTTTTTCGTAGACAGAAATATAGACACGACTGTTATTCAGTACTGTCCTCGGAGCGTTTGCCTCTCCGTAAAAATATCCCGAACAGCTGCCGTTCTGACCTGCATCACCCTTGTCGCCTTTATCTCCCTTGTCACCCTTTTCGCCTTTTTCACCGTCAACTCCTGTGGCTTTCACTCCCGTATCGGTCGTTCCAATCCACCAGTTGCCGTTTTCTCCGATGAACGGGGTGTTGCCGTCTTTGCCGTCAGTGCCGTTTTGTCCGTTTGTTCCGTCCTTACCATCAGCACCGTCTTTGCCGTCAAGACCGTTCTTTCCGTCAGTACCGTCTTTACCGTCAAGACCGTTTTTGCCGTCAGTACCGTTCTTTCCGTCAGTACCGTCTTTGCCGTCAAGACCGTTTTTACCGTCAATGCCGTCTTTGCCGTCAGTACCGTCTTTGCCGTCAATGCAGTTTTTACCGTCAATACCGTCTTTTCCATTAGTACCGTCTTTGCCGTCAATGCCGTTTTTACCGTCAGTACCATTTTTACCGTCAGTACCGTCTTTGCCGTCAGTACCGTTTTTTCCGTCAGTACCGTCTTTGCCGTCAGTGCCGTTTTTTCCGTCAGTACCTCTGAGCGTGTCAAGAGCTACAAGATCGTGCCATTCCTCTTCGGCGGTATCTCTCCATTGGATTGCTGTGCCGTTGTTTCGCACCTCCGGCAACAGGGTTTTGCTATTTTCCGCCTTGCTGCATATGGCAGCAAATGCAATGCAAAGTACGATGCAAAGCACAAGACAAAGTGCGGTGGTAATACAGTATATTCGTTTTTTCATTTATCATTGCCTCCTCTCAAATATTGTGAACGGTATTTATCAGCAAACAGGGCAACACCCTGTTTTAAGACCTCCATTTGGGTTTTTAAATAATATTCATCCTCAAACATAGCATAGTGTACACAGGCACGGACAAATATAAAAATGAGCGGTGTAATCACCGTGTACGGAATGCCGATTTTCGGCTCAAGCCGCTTGGCATACTCGGTATAGCGCTCATTTACCCCCTCAAAAAATTTCTTGCCGTGCTCAATATATTTCGGATGGGTATAGACCTGATACATCAGCCGATATTTCTTGCCGTGCTTCTTTGCGGTCCAATACGGAACCTCTTTCACAAATCGAACAACATCCTTCGGGTCGGTGGGAGCTTTTTCCATAAAATCATCCTCGACCTTTTCCATACAGTATGCAGTTGATTCAATAATCAGTTCATCAACACTGTTGAAATAGGAATACAGATTTCCCGTTGTACAGCCACACGCTGCCGCCAAAGCCTTGATGCCCGTACCGGTCAATCCGTTTTCAGCATAGCATTCAAAGCATTTTTCCATTATTTCCCTCTTACGCTCGTTGTGCTGTTCCTCTGTTGTTCTCATAATGTTCGCTTCCTTTTGATAACTAATCGATTAATTAATTATAGTATAGCACAGAGCTACGGCAATTTCAACAATTAATTAAGAAAAAATCGCAAAATATTAAATTTTTATCACATCTGTCGGAAACTTTACCGCTATAGCAGTACCCTTTTCCGAACTCTCTTCCACACGAACTTTACCATTGTGCAGTGCAACGATTTCCCACACCAAAGAAAGTCCCAATCCTACACCGCCGTATTCTCTGCTTCGGGATTTATCCACACGAAAGAAGGGCTGAAAAATACTTTCTCTGTATTGTTCGGGGATGCCGTAGCCGGTATCCGCAACCGTAATAACAAGCTGATTGTCTTTGTGCGTTACGGTAATATTCACTGTACCGTCAAAACGGTTGTAGCGTATAGCGTTTTCGGTCAGATTATATAACAAACGGTAAATCAGCGTGTCACTGCCTGTCATAACAGCATCGCCCGTGCTTTCAAGTGTAACATTGTTTTTCTCTGCAAGGGGCGCAAGGTCAGTGAAAATCTCTTCTACCATAGGACCTATCTCTATGCGGTCGGCACACGATACTGTGCGAAGCTCGCTCATTTCCAACAGGGTTTTTGTCATTTGCGTCATTCGTTCGGTCTGCTCACGCAACAATCGGAGAAACTCCGCCGTTTCAGGCGATACCTCGGGATGCTCTGCCGAAAAAAGTTCAAGCTGTGCCTGCATAAGCGAAAGCGGCGTACGCAACTCGTGTGCGGCGTTTCCCGTGAACTGTCGTTGAGCGGTAAATCCCTCATCAAGACGGTCAAGCATCAGATTGAACGACTTGACAAACTGTCTCAGTTCAGGCGGAACTTCTTCGGTTATCTTCATATCCGTCAAATTGTTAGGTTGAACCTTTTCAACCCGAGCGGTAAAAGTACGCAGAGGCTTCAGTGCATGCCCGCTTAAAAAATACGCAAGCACACCGCCTAACAATGTTGCCGCCGCCGTAATATACCAATTGGTAGCGATAAAGGATTCCTGTGCTCCGTTAATTACAATAGTCAATTCACGATCAAGCTTTTCGTGTTCGGGATCGAAAAAGTCGGGTTCTCCTTTGTCCGTATCACCGTAACCTGTAA
>ENA-OPCN01001905-OPCN01001905.1-human-gut-metagenome-genome-assembly--contig:-NODE-1905-length-12735-cov-3.993060_pt1 | contig 12735 bp, 8 predicted proteins | sample MGYA00241567_ERZ501485 | MGnify/ENA primary metagenome ERZ501485 (study PRJEB25962, sample SAMEA2042579) | human gut metagenome | biome: human gut; feature: human-associated habitat; material: faeces...
GAGCCCCCGCCCCGGCCCGAAGCACCGACGACCTCAAGGGGATACTCGGCGAGGTGCTCCGCGCCATGCGCGAGGAGGGGAAACTGTGGGTGAAATATGAGCGCGGACAGCCGTGTTTCCATATTACCGCACGCCCTGACAAGAAACCATAACCCAAATACGTTTATATAGATATGGACGAGAACCAACCTGTCAAACGCCGCCGACTGCTGCCGCGCGTCCTCAAATGGACGGGCTGGACGCTGCTGTCCATAATCCTGCTCGTGCTTGCGGTCATCACCGTGGCCGTGAGCTATCTCAAGCCCGAGCGGCTGACCCCACTTGTCGAGGAGATGGCCGGAAGATTCCTTGACGCCGACATCACCCTGGGGCGTGTCGAGATAAGCTTCTACTCCACATTCCCGAGATTCGAGCTGTCGGTGCGCGACCTCGATGTGCGCACGCGGGCATTCGACACCCTGCCCGATTCGGTCAGGAGCAAGCTCCCCGCCGGTGCCGACTCGCTGCTCAGACTCGAAGGGCTCGATGCCGCGCTCAACATCCCCCGGCTCTTCACAGGGACGGTCGAGCTCTACGATGTGCTGCTGACCAACCCGTGGGCCAATATCGTGCAGGCTACCCCCGAGGTGAGCGGCCTCGACATATTTCCGCCATCCGCGGATGAGACCGAAGACTCCGGCCCCGCGATAATCCCTGACATCACATTCGACACATTCCGTGTCGACTCGCTGCTTGCCGTGAGATATGTGTCGCTGCCCGACAGCATGGATGTCGTGGCGCGTATGCGCACACTGACGCTCGACGGCAACGGCGCGCCACACTACTCGCTCGACATCCAGGGGGGCACCTCGGCCACTCTCGCGGGTCTCGACATCCCCCTCACCGACATCGGTCTCGACGGCAGGATAGGATGGTCGCCCCGTCATCCCAAGGCCCTCTCGCTCGACGGCATGAAGGTCGCGCTCGGGCGCCTCGCCGCCACATTCTCGTCAGACATCACTCTCTCTGATACCCTGACGGTCAACTCGTTCACGTTCGACCTCCCCGTCACCCCCGTCAACGACATGATAGCCCTCATACCGCCCGCCATGCGCGGCGAGCTCTCGCGGCTCGACACAGACCTCGGCATAGGGCTCGCTGTCAGCGCCACCGCTCCCTTTGCGGTCGGAGTCGATTCGATACCGTCCCTCACGCTCAGGGCTGAGATACCCGAGGGGAGCGCGCGGTATGACGGCATGGCCCTCGACCGGTTCGAGCTCAGGGCCGAGGCCGCGATTGACGGCAAGGACCTCGACGGCTCGACCCTGCATCTGCAGAGGCTCTACGCCCAGGGACTGGGGATAGGATTCTCGCTCGAAGGCAACGTGAGCCATCCACTCACAGACCCCCGCGCCGACGGCATATTCAAGGGCGGCCTCAAGTTCGAGCGTCTGCCCAAGGCTCTGCTCGACCTCCTTCCGGCCACACTGCACGGTCTGCTCAAGGCCGATTGCACTTTTGCCCTGCGCCGCTCGTGGCTCGACAGCAAGAATTTCCACAAGATACGTATCAAAGGCTCGGCCTCGCTCACCGACCTCGAGGCCACGGTGCCAGACATGGAGCTTGAGGCATATTCGCGCCTCATAGAACTGAGGTTCGGCACCTCGTCATCGTTTGTCCGTGCCGGACACAGCGTCGACTCGCTGCTCACGGCCTCCCTGAAGCTCGACACCGTGTCGGTGACGATGCCCGGTCTGGAGCTCCGGGGCTCCGGGTGGGCTGCCGGAGTGGGATGCCGCAATACCGGTGACCTCGGCGACACCACGCAGATTACTCCTATCGGCGCGCGTGTCACCGCCGGACGTGTCATCCTGCGCAGCGAGGCAGACTCCATGCGCCTGCGTCTGCGCAAGGCAACCGCCGGAATCGCGCTCACCCGCTTCAAGGGTGAGTCACGCCGTCCCAGGCTCACGCTCGACATCTCGGCCGACGGCGCACTCTATGGCGACCGCCTCAACCGCGCCATGCTCATGGGTGCATCGACATGGCTCACCGTCCATCCCTCGACCTCGGCATTCAATACCCGCCGCCTCGCCCGCATCGACTCGCTCAGACGTCTCTATCCCGGCCTGAGCCGCGACTCCCTCGAGGTCCTTGCCTCAGTGCGGCGCGGTCCGCGCCGTCAGGTTGCCGCAGACACGCTCGACGCAGATCACCGCGAGCTCGACCTTGAGGTCGATGGCTCGATACGCAGGATTCTGAGACGCTGGGAGGCCCGCGGCAGGCTCAAGGCCGACAGGATGATAGCCTATACCCCCGTGTTCCCCCTGCGGTCGAGGGTCAGGGAGCTTGACATGTCATTCTCGACCGACTCGGTTGTCATCGCCGACACCCGTGTCCAGGTGGGCCACAGCGATTTCCTCATCAACGGCACGGTCAGCAACATCACACGCGCCCTCACATCGCGCCGCGGAGGTGCCGACAGGCCGCTCCGTGTCAACCTCGACCTGTCGAGCGACACCATAGACATCAACGAGATTGCCGCCGCCACATTTGCCGGGGCTGCCTTTGCCGAGCGCGACGAGGCCGGGGCTGTCACCATCGCTGCTCCAGACGACGACAGCATGGACGAGAGCTCGATCGGCCCGACAGGCCAGGAGGGCGCCGACTCGGCGGCGATATTCGTAATCCCCTCCAACGTCGAGGCCACCCTCAATGTCAACGCTCGCAACATAGTCTATTCAGACCTTGTGTTCCGCAATTTCAAGGGTGTGCTCAACTCGTATGACGGAGCCCTGAACCTCAGCGAGCTCACGGCACACACCGATGTGGGCTCGATTGGCCTGAATGCCCTCTATTCGGCTCCCAACCGCAGCGAGGCTACATTTGCGTTCGGACTGCGTATCAACGAGTTCCATATCGCCGAATTCCTCGACCTGATTCCGGCCATCGACTCGCTGATGCCGCTGCTCAACGGCATTGACGGCGTCATCAACGCCGACCTTGCGGCCACTACCGCCCTCGACCGCGGCATGAATCTCGACATCCCCTCGCTCAAGGCTGCCGTCAAGATTTCGGGCGACTCGCTTGTGGTTATCGACGACGAGACATTCCGCACCATAGGCAAATGGTTGATGTTCAAGAACAAGAACCGCAACATGATAGACTCGATGACCGTCGAGATGATTGTCGACAACTCGCAGTTGCGCATGTTCCCCTTCATGTTCAATTTCGACCGCTACCGCCTCGGAGTCATGGGCAGCAACGACATGGCCATGAACTTCAACTATCATGTGGCCGTGCTGAGATCGCCGCTGCCGTTCAAGTTCGGCATCAATATCACCGGCAATCCCGACGACATGAAGATACGTGTCGGCAAGGCCAAGTTCAACGAGAAGGATATGGGCCGCACAGTCAGCATCGCCGACACCACGCGCGTCAATCTTGTCAACGAGATTCGCAACGTATTCCGCCGCGGTGTCAACAAAGCTGCCATGAAGCGGCTCGATTTCGGCAGTGTCGACCGCAACCTCATAGATGTCTCCGCCGAGGCCGGAGACACCATATCTCATGCCGACTCCCTGTATTTTATCCGCCAGGGAGTACTGCCTCCACCTCCCGCCAACGATTCGGTGCCGGCAGCGGCTCCCGAAAAGAAAAAACGCAAGAACATATTCAGCAGACGATGAACGCCCCCTTACCATTCCATACCGAGATAATCCGTTTCCTCACCCGTCACGGCTATACCCGTGTCGACCCGCGTGCCGCCCTCATCGACATGGACGGCACCCTATATGACTCGATGGTCAACCACACTGCCGCATGGCACAGGCTGATGACCGAGGCCGGAGTGCCATGCACCCGTGACGAGTTCTATCTCTACGAGGGGCGCACCGGCGCGTCGACCATCAACGAGCTCTTCAAGCGCGGCCTGGGACGCGAGGCTACCGAGCAGGAGAAGAAAGACCTATATCATCTCAAGACCATATATTTCCGCGAGCTTCCCCCCGTGAGCCGTATGCCCGGAGCCCTTGAGATGGTCACCACCCTGCGCGACATGGGTCTGGAGCGCGTCATCGTCACCGGCTCGGGACAGAGCAGCCTCATAGACAGGATTCCCGAGGATTTTCCCGGACTCTTCTCCACGCGTCTCCGCATCACCTCGCGCGACGTCGAGCGCGGCAAGCCTGACCCCGAGCCCTATCTCAAGGCCATGGAGCTTGCCGGGGTCAAGCCCTGGCAGTCGATAGTCATAGAGAATGCCCCGATGGGCGTCGAGGCCGGAGCCCGCTCGGGCGCATTCACCGTCGGCGTCACAACCGGGCCTATACCCGCCGACGAGATGTGGCGCGCAGGCGCAGATGTGGTCTTCCCTTCGATGCCCGATTTCGCCGCCCGGGTCGGCACTCTCATCTCATCCCTCATACAGATTCATATTTGATATAATGGACCAGACACTCCTCTTCACCAATTCCATAACCACCGCCATCGAGGGCCTTGTGGCCGAGATGGCACCGGCAACCATCCATGTGGTCACAGACTCTATCGTGGCCGCGAAGGTTCTCCCTTCATTGGGCTGGAAATGGCCAGTCATCACCGTCCCCGATGGGGATATGAACAAGAATCTTGAGTCACTGTCGGCCATCTGGCGCGGGCTCATCGCCCAGGAGGCCACACGGCGCTCGCTTGTCATCTGTCTCGGAGGGGGTGTCGTGTCGGATATGGGTGGATTTGCCGCCGCGACATTCAAGCGTGGAGTCAGATTCATCAACGTCCCCACAACGCTCCTGTCGGCTGTCGATGCCGCTGTAGGTGGCAAGACCGGCATAAATTTTGACGGACTTAAGAACGAGGTCGGTGCCTTCGCACCAGCTGATGCCGTGGTCATCTCCACCTCCACATTCGGCACCCTTCCTCCCTCCGAGATTACCTCGGGATATGCCGAGATGCTCAAGCACGGACTGTTGAGCGGTCCCGGTGAATTTGCCAAGCTCCTTGCCTTCGATCCCGTGGCGGGTGACCCGGACACGCTGCTCAGGTTGCTCGAGAAGAGTGTGCGCGTCAAGGAGCGCATCGTCACCGAGGACCCTGTGGAGCAGGGTATACGCCGTGCCCTCAACCTCGGGCATACGGCAGGACACGCCTTCGAGTCGCTGGCACTCGAGCGTGGCGAGCATCTTGCCCACGGTCATGCCGTGGCCGCCGGAATTGCTGTCGAGCTGGTGCTGTCGCACATGCTCAAAGGCTTCCCCTCGGCTATATTGCATCAGTATGTAGACTATCTGCGCGGACATGGCTATCCTGTTCCCCATTTCGATTGCGACGACTATCCGCGCCTGCTTGCGCTGATGGCCCACGACAAGAAGAACGACACTCCGGGCGCAATCAACTTTACGCTGCTCACCGCCCCCGGCTCGCCGCAGATAGACTGTATAGTCCCCACCCCCGAAATCACCGCCGCCCTCGACATCTACCGCGACCTGGTGGGGATGTAATGTTAATAATATGCCTGTTAGATATTATTAACATATACGCTGTATCGAATCGTTAAATTTTGTGTAATTTTGCGGTCTATACATTGGCGTATGTCATGGGCTATGAACAGCCTTAGATAGACCGACTCAGTTGTTTACAGTGCGACCGCCATCCGTAAAGGCGCCTATAATACAGACCTGTAACTAAGATTATATTTTAAAAAATCATTCATTAACCAAAAATCATTTTCTATGAGAAGATTTTTACTCACCATGGTCGTCTGCATGACTTCAATGCTTTCTGCATTGGCTGTAGATACCTATGAATTGGTGACCGATGCCTCTTCTTTGGCTGTCGGCGACCAGTTTGTCATTGTCTACAAACCTGCTGAAGGTGACGCTCAGGTAATGACTACACAGAGCGGTAATTTCAGAACTTACGCCGCCGTGACAATTACTAATGACAAGATTACAGAGCTCCCCGATGGTGCCCAGGTCGTTACACTTGAAGAGAGTGGAGATACGGATTATCCTTGGCTTCTGAATGTTGGAACAGATAATTCAGGGAACAAGGTCTATCTGAATTCCCCTTCTGCTAGCAATTACCTTAAGACGGCAGAACTTGGTACTACTGGCTTCTATGCCGATATTACCATTTCCAGCGAGACTACCAACATTAAGATGAATCGTCTTAAGTCTGGAAAGAATTATGAAATTCAGTTTAACGCGAACAAAAATCAGGAACGTTTCTCTTGCTATACCGGTACCCAGAAATCTATTCTCATGTATCGACTGAATGCCGGTGAGGCTCCCTCTGTAGAAGCTCCCAAATTCTCGCTTGTCGAGGGTATGGAAGGTTTCAGCGTTGCCATGACAACCGAGACCGAGGGTGCCGAGATATATTATACCGAGGACGGCACTGTCCCCACCGCCGAGTCTACCAAATATACCGCCCCTGTCGAGGTATGGTTCAAGACCACATTCAAGGCTGTCGCAATCAAGGACGGCGAGTCGTCAAGAGTTGCTACCTACGAGGCCAATCCTCCCTACATCCTTCCCGACTTCACTCCCCTTTCGGATTTCGAGCCTGAAAGCGGCAAGTCTATCCCTGTGATTATCAAGGGCTCGATGACCGTGCTCTATCAGAGTGGCTCATATCTCTATCTCAAGGCCGGTAACTCGTACATGCTTGCCTATGGCGCACTTGACAAAGAGTTTACCAACGGCGATACATTCAGCCGTCTCGAAGGCGACTTTATCCTCTTTAACGGTCAGCCCGAGATTCAGAATCCCGAAATCGTGGGTGATGTTACTCCCGGTTCGCCTGTCGCTCCCACCCCTGCATATCTCGACGAGGTTGCACAGAACAGACTTTGCCACTATCTCACCATCAAGAATGTGAATATCTCGGGCGTTGTCGAGGGAAGCAAGGATGCCACCATCACCGACGAGTATGGTACAGAGGTTGCCCTCCGCAACAATTTCGGCCTGACTCTCGAGAATCTTGAGAACTGCACTATCGTTGGTTTCGTGGGTATCTACACAAACAAGGCAGGTGACACCACAATCCAGTTCAACCCCACAGAGATTATCCCCGCAGCTCCCGCAGCTCCCGAACCTGTCGTGACAGTTGACGGTACTCCCGTCACCGGCAGCACAATCAACCTCCAGGAAAACCAGGAGGCTGTCATCGAGTTTACTCTCGCCGAAGGTGTCGAAGTTTACTATAACATCACCGAGACTGCAGCTGAGGAGATTGCTCCTGCCGCCGAAGAGGAGATGGAGTTCACCAAGTACACCGAGCCCCTTAAGATTTCCAAGTCGTCGATCCTGACATACTATTCTGTAGCCAACGGCGTCAAGTCTGAGGTTGCCACACTCACCATAAGCGGTACCACCGCCATCACCGAGATTATGGCCGGTGAGGGTGAGGCAGAGTATTTCGACCTCATGGGCCGCCGTGTCGAGAACCCTGCCAACGGCCTCTACATCCGTCGCGCCGCAGGCAAGGTCGAGAAAGTCCTCGTGAAGTAATCTTTCCCGATTCCCCATAATACAATCGCCCGGGCAGCATCCGCTGTCCGGGCGATATTATTTCAGACTATATTCGGGAATTATTCACACCAGCCGTAGCGACGTTTCTGTTTTGTCGAATATAGCTCGGAGTCACGCAGCCATTCGAATATGTTACGGTGGTCTGCCTGTGTCAATGAGCCCACATGTTTTCCATTTTTAAGCAGTCGCGATTCTTCGATTTCGCGTACATGACCCAGGTCAAGATATGACGGGTCTTTCTCGGGGATAATTATTGCAGGATAGTCTTTGTGCGAAAGCGGATATTGGCAAGAAAGCAGGTCGTGTGTATTGATATACCTTTGGTTGACCTGACTGTTCATGAGAAAATAGGCTACATAGAAACCATACTCGGAAAAACCCACGACAAAACAATATTTGTATCGGTGGTCCATGCCGTTTTTCGGGGTGACATCATCCTCTTGGGTCAGGGATATATAGAATATGTCACCGAGTTTGATCTGTCGGGGCTCGTCCATCAGTTCAGGGCCTGGTCAAGTTCAAGATTCTCCTTGATGTATGCCAATGTGTTAGGGGTTGCCCCTCCGGCTTTAGCTATCTCGAGGATAGTCATATACCGTTGCTGGGGGTCATTGTCCGCACGCCCGAAAGCTCTCTGCCATGCCTTGTCCTCATGCGAGAGTTTTGAGACCGCATCCGAATCCATATATCGGAATTTCGATATATACATATCAAGACAGCGTGTCTCTGAGGCAGAGAGTTCGTCAAGATCGGGCTTCTCACCCGACCTTATGGTCTGGCAATCCGGCCCCGGTGTTATATGTATCCCTTTGCCGAACATCGATATGTCCGGTGGAAGCGTTTCGGAAAGCTCTATGAGCTTGAGGCTCTTGCGTACGAACCCTGAGACAGGACCAAGTTTGCGTGCCTGAAACGAATCGTCAATGATGACACGTCCATATCTCACCAGATGCTCGCGCTGGGCAAAATACAGAATCTTGAAGAGCTTGATATAGTCTACACCCGAGGGGAATTTCTCGAGTATATAGAGGACGGTGGCTCTTATCTTAAGGATTTGGTCGGTTGTCTTCATCGTGGTGCAAATTTAGCCATTATTCTTGTAATCAGAACAATCCGCGAGGCAAAAAGTGGCAGATGCCCATGATATATTTTGGCCGGGGTGTCAGAATGTCCAGCCGACGAGGGCCATGAGGTCGATGTTGTGGGCCGAGGGATTGACCAGGCCTGTGGAACGCGCCACATCCTTGAAGCCTATATGCGAGCGCACGCCTACGGTGAGATGCGAGCGGAATGTGAGCCCGGTGGCTATGTGGAGGCCCAGGTCGCCGCGGCGATATGAGTTGACGAATGCGTTGTCATCAGCATAATATCCGGCATCGAGCTGTGTACGCGTCATCATCAGCTGGCCGAGGTCGTTGACCTTGGCGTCATAGATGATGTTTTTCTGTTCGCCTCCCGTGCCGTATGCATAATAGAGTCCTCCGTCTATGTTCCAGCGTACACTTGGGGCTATCTTTACTTCCCAACGCAGGAATATCGGGAATTCGAGCGCATAATATATATTGCGCTGGAATACGTTCGACACACTGGGCTTGCCCCCTCCGGCCACGGCCATGTCCATGCGCCGGGAATTACGGACGAAGTTCAGCCCTGTGCCCAGGGCGAAACGGCGTCCCACGCGGCATGTCACCTCGGCTCCGGCTCCGAATGCCGGTCCCATCGACGAATTGATGTCGCTGACCTCGGGGAAACACGAGACATAGTTGTTGGTGACATAGCTGGCGCCGCCTAACAGATGCAGGTTGATGTTGATGAATCTCTCGGGAGATTCCTGGGCCGAGGCCGTGCACAACGAGGCAGCGATGGCCACAGCCCCCGCGATGATGGGTCTGAACATGGTCTTTAGGGTTTTCATGCCCCAAAATTAGTCAGAAAATGTGGTCAAACCAACCTTTGTGCATTTTTTTTGAAAAAAATCGCGAAAAAATTTGCACAGTCCAAAAATAGTCCGTAACTTTGCATCGCAAAAGAGAAAAAGACGGCTCATTAGCTCAACTGAATAGAGCATCTGACTACGGATCAGAAGGTTACAGGTTTGAATCCTGTATGAGTCACTCCAAAGCAGGTCAGCCTTCCATAATCGGGAGGTTGACTTTTTTTGTATATGTCCCGGGTGTTGTGGGGAGATGTTTTTTTTGCTAAATTTGCACTATGTATAAGATCAGCCATGCCACGGTGCAGCGCATACTCGATGCCACGGATATAGTCGAGGTCGTGAGCGATTTTGTCAGCCTCAAACGCAGGGGTGCCAACTGGGTCGGCCTGTGTCCGTTTCACAACGACAGGTCGCCGTCGTTCTATGTATCCAAGCCAAAGGGTGTGTGCAAGTGTTTCAGTTGCGGCGAGGGCGGCAGTGCCGTCAATTTCCTGATGAAGCTGGAACAGCTCAGTTATGTCGAGGCTCTGAGATGGCTGGCGCGCAAGTATAACATCGAGGTCGAGGAGCGCGAGCTCACTCCCGAGGAGGAGCGTGCCGAGACAGCCCGCGAGAGTATGCTGGCGGTGAATGATTTCGCCATGCGCTTCTTCGAGAAGACGATGACCGACACCGACGAGGGGCGCGACGTGGGCCTGAGCTATTTCCGCTATCGCGGCATATCCGATGCCATGATAGCGCGGTTTCATCTCGGATTTGCCCCCGAGGCGAAAGACGCCCTCTTCAACCGAGCCATCGGGCGAGGATACAGCGAGGACTACATACTTGCCACCGGCCTGTGCTACAAGACCGACGACGGCAGGGTCATAGACCGCTTCCGCGGCAGGGTGATATATCCTGTGCTCTCCCTTTCGGGCAAGGTGGTGGCCTTCGGAGGCCGCACGCTCAGAAAGGAGAAGACCATCGCCAAGTATGTCAACTCGCCCGAGAGCCAGATATACAGCAAGCGGCGCGAGCTCTACGGCATATTCCAGTCCAAGCAGGCCATAGCCAAGGAGGGCAAGTGCATCATCGTCGAGGGATACATGGATGTCATCTCCATGCATCAGGCCGGTGTGTGCAATGTGGTGGCCTCGTCGGGCACCGCGCTGACCATCGAGCAGGTGAGGCTGATAAAGCGTTTCACACGCAATGTCACCCTGATATATGATGCCGATGCGGCCGGTATCAAGGCCGCCCTGCGAGGTATCGAGCTGCTGCTGGCCGACGATTTCGACATCAAGGTGCTTCTGCTCCCTCCGGGCGAGGACCCCGACTCGTTTGCCCAGACCCACAGCGCGAGCGAGGTGACGGCGTATATCACGGAGCATGAGACCGATTTCATCACCTTCATGGCCCGCATACTGCTCAAGGACCATGCCGACGACCCCACGCGCAGGGCACAGGTGATAACCCGTGTCGTCAAGACCATAGCCCTTATACCTAATGAGATTACACGCAGCGTCTACGTCCAGGAATGTGCCAGGATACTGTTCATGTCCGAGGATGTGCTGCAGCGCGAGGTTGGCAAGTATTTCAACGAGTATGCCTTGAAGAGCCGCGAGGAGCGCGAGCGCGGCGCCGCATATACCGAGGAGGCGTCCGCGCAGTCGGCTGAAGCCGTCGTTGTGACGGAGGAGAAACCTGCCGCGCAACCGGAGGGCTCACAGCTCTCTGACGCCGAGCGTGAGCTTCGGTCTGACCTGCGCCGCCACGAGCTGGGTGTGGCCCGTCTGGTGGCCCGCTATGGCAATTTTGCCTTTGCCGAGGCGGTAGACGAGGAGGGGAATACCTCGCCGATGACGGTGCTCGAGTATATCGCCTCTGACCTCGAGGCCGACGGAATCACCATGACAAACCCGGATGTGGCGAGGCTGATGGAGGCCGCCACACGCCTGAGCACGGCGACATGGGACGAGGACCTGGCGCGCGAGTCGGCACGGCTGCAGGAGATAAGGGCCAAGGCGTTTGCCGCCGGTGTCGAGGAGATACGCTCGAAGGCTACAGATATGGGCAGCATCACGGCGATGGAGCGCACCCTCAACGAACGTATCGACGCGGAATATCAGGCCGGACTTGCCGATTTCAGCGCCGGGTATCTTGCGCGCCTCATGTGCTCGTCGGCCGACGACACTGTGCGCACTCTGGCCACCGACCTTGTGGTCGAGACACATATCCTGAGCAAGATGCATACCAAATATGCGCATGTGGCCACCGAGCGCGAGCAGCTTTCCGAGCTTGTGCCCCGCGCCCTGCACGAGCTCAAGGACGCCATCATCTGGACCCGCATTAAGGATGCCCGTCGCCGTCTCGCCGGGTGTGGGGATGATTTCCAGGCCACGATGGCCGTGATGATGGAACTAAAACAGCTTGAAGAGCAGCGCAAGACTGTCTCCAAGCTGATAGGTGATAGGGTCATAGCCCCAAGGAAATGATTCAGGCCTATTTCAGGTAACCGAGACGCTTGCCCCAGTCCTCCATTACGGCCTCGCGCCATTTGAGCACCGTCTGTGCCCCTTGCAGTTTTTTCCAGAACAGTGCCGGGTCAGCCTTGTCTGTATACCAGTTGGCGCCGACCTCATAGTCTGTGGACGATTCGCGCCCGGGCCACAGGTTCTCGACGGTGATGGCCCCCTCATGGCAGGGGAATCCCGGAATGTCAGACGTTATGGTGTATGGCAACGTGCCGAGATAGTATGTGGAGTGGCGCACGGCATAGTCGCCGTTGCCGAGATAGAAGCCGTCCCATTTCTGATTGCGTATATCCATGCGGAAGCATACCGAGTCCGGGGCGATGTCATCCTTGACGGGGCCCTTGATGTGCAGCTCGATTGTCGAGTAGACAGGGACTGTGTCGGCCGCGGTGACGGGACGGTGGAACACGGCGCGCGAGCTGCGGCGGGTGGGCTCGAAGCTGCCTCCCCACGACTCGCCCGTGGGGTCGTCGGGGTCGCCGTCCATCACATAGAGCAGCGCCGGGGTGTCGCCCATCTTGGGGAGTCCGTCATAATATCTGATGAAATCCCTGCCGAGATTGCCTGCTCCCGCAAGATATGCCTCATAGAATCCGGCATTATATCTGTCTGGATTCTTCTTTTCGGCTATGAATCCGCGATAGCTGGCATTGTCCTCTATCATATAGAGGTCAGGAAAATTCTCTACGATATACGCATAGCTGTTTGTGCTCCATTTCTTGTTGGGGCCGCCGATCCAGTGCACCTTTATCTTTCCGGCAATATCGGGAGCGTCGTG
>ENA-OPCN01001931-OPCN01001931.1-human-gut-metagenome-genome-assembly--contig:-NODE-1931-length-12573-cov-1.882250_pt1 | contig 12573 bp, 7 predicted proteins | sample MGYA00241567_ERZ501485 | MGnify/ENA primary metagenome ERZ501485 (study PRJEB25962, sample SAMEA2042579) | human gut metagenome | biome: human gut; feature: human-associated habitat; material: faeces...
ATATACCTCGTCCCAGCTATCATCCTTAATCCACTCATCATCAAGCGGAAGTTTCTCCACTTTTATGGCATGCGAAATAAATTTATTACGGTTGTCTTTTAAAAACTCTCTAAAATCCTCAATTGTTTCCATTTTTTTGACACTAAACTCCTTTTTTTATTATACCTTTGTCAGGTTTCTTGGCAATGGCTCTCCCAAATTTTCTGCTGCTATTGTGTCCTTACAAAAGCTGTCGAGAAGTTCCCCATTCTGAACTACTTCCTCGCGAAACAGTACCAGCACCCTATCAATAATAATGCTGCAGATCTCACGGTTTGGCACGGCAAGGCGATAGTAGCCGTTTCCAAGGTATCCTCGCTGTGTCAGGTATCCCGTCATAAACAGCGTACTCCAAAGGTTGTCCATGCTGGCATATAGTTCCTTATATGTGATCATCTCGTCCACCCGTTTTGTCACGGTATCGCCGCTCACCAACATCTCCAGCTCACTTTTTGTCAGCATATGCGGTTCCTTCATACTGTTAACAAAATGGCGAATGACTTCATTTCCGCTCGTATTCATCCAATAATTTTTCATCTCAACATCTGGATTTTTCCTGTGATCACTGCAATAATTCACCACATCCCACGGACAATAGACATCAACTTTACCAAAACGATAGCCGTCATACCACTCTCTAACTGCATCAAAGTAATCTTGTAATCCATAGTATTGCAGCATCGCCTTTACTTCTGCATCTGTAAAGCCAAAAGTCTCATCAAATTCCTGATCTGTAATCGAATAAACCTTAAAGTTGTTCAGTCCAGTAAAAATACTCTCTTTCGCAATTCTAAGACACCCGGTCAGCACAGCAAAAGCCAAACTGTCGTTCGACTTAAGAACATTGCCAAACATATTTCGAAGCAGCAATACCATATCATCGTAATATCCATTTTCATAAGCCTTTGCCAATGGCACATCGTACTCGTCAATCAGCACCACAACCTTTTGAAAAAAATGGATTTCCAGCAATTCCGTAAGTTCCTGAAGACTGCTCGTAATAGTATCGTCCTCCATCTGACGATCCAAGAACTGCACAAAAAGCTCTCTATCAATTGCATCCATTTTTTCATCTTCCAACAAGGCACGATGTCTTCGTGCCTCTTTATTGATAATGCGTATCAGCTGTGCCCGTGCTTTTTCATACGAATCTGCATCCACTCCCTTTAAGCTGATCGAAACCACTGGATATCTGCCCATATAGGTATCACACAGATCTTTATTTTGCGCAATGTAAAGTCCGTCAAAAAGTGTTGGATCCATTCCAATCTCGAAAAAATATTGAAGCATACTCATATTCAATGTTTTTCCAAAACGGCGTGGACGAGTAAACAATGTTACCTCACATCCTTCTTCAATCACTTGCTCAATTAGCTCCGTTTTGTCCACATAATAATATCCACCCTCACGCAGTTTTTCAAACTGATCAATGCCAACAGGCAGCCTTGCCTGCCGAATCTTCATGCCAATCGGCTTTGTTGTTTTTCTTTCCATATCGTGCACCTATCCTTCCTGCCTGTCAGCCTTTTGTCCACACCATCGTTTTACAGATCATTTCCTTATCACTATCATACCATATTTTGGACAGGTTGTCATTGGATTCGCAATTCAATCTGAACAGAAAATTAACGTTCTTACCTTAAAGTTGCGACGCAAACGTCGTAACTTTATTGTTAACTTTCTGCGGTGTTATTGATAATTTGAGAAATTCGTGGTATACTATACGATATACAAGAAAGTAGCGACGTAATCGTCGCAAGTACGAGGTGACTATAATGATTAAACGAGATTCTTATTTGAATCGTATGATTCATCATATGTGGAACGGCGAGGTCAAAGTAATCACTGGCATTCGCCGCTGCGGAAAGTCAGTATTACTATTTGACCTGTTCTATGAGTACCTTCTCTCACAGGGAGTTCAAGAGGATCATATCATTAAAATTGAATTGGATCAGAGACGTTACTATAAATTCAGAAATCCAATCATACTCTGTGAATATATCGAGGACCTTGTTTCCAAAAAGAAAGATGAGAAGTTCTACCTTTTCATTGATGAGGTCCAGCTCACCACAAAAGTAATTGATAAAGAAAATGGCGGTATCGAGGTTTCCATATACGATATGCTGAATGAACTTAAGGCATATAAAAATTTGGATGTATATGTGACCGGCAGTAACTCCAAAGGATTGTCTAAGGACATCGCTACAGAGTTCCGTGGCCGTGCTACTCAAATTCATGTATTCCCGCTGTCCTTCGAGGAATTCTACTCTCATGTAGGCGGTGATGAGCGTAAAGCTCTGGACACCTATATGCTTTACGGCGGCATGCCTCGTCTATTGGCATTAACAGATGAGAAGGACAAAAAGGATTACCTTTCTTCTCTGTACAGCGAGCTATATATCAAGGATATTGTAGAGCGCAATGGTATCGAGCGTGAGGATATTCTGAATAACATTCTGGATTTTCTCGCTTCACAGATCAGCTCCCTGACCAATCCTACGAATATTGCCAATGCACTGACCAGTATGAAGAACGAAAAGGTCAGCTCCACTCTGGTTTCCAACTATGTACAGCACATCATTGATTCGTTCCTTATTTCAATGGCAAAACGCTATGATGTGAAAGGAAAAACCTATTTCAAGTATCCCAATAAATACTACTACACGGATGTTGGCCTTCGTAATGCAAGACTTAACTACCGTCAGTACGATCCTGGCCACATCATGGAGAATATCATCTACAATGAACTTCTGCGCAGAGGATATTCCGTTGATGTCGGTGTTGTAACGGACCGCACCGGCGGAGCAAATGTGCAAAAAGAAATCGACTTCGTTGTAAACGATGCAGATAAAAAATTATATATCCAGTCAGCTTTCCAGATGGATACAGATAAGAAGGAATCCTCTGAACTTGCATCGCTGATACTGACAAAGGACTTTTTCAAAAAAATCATTGTTCGCATGGATATTCCTCACAATTTTTATGATGACAGCGGAATTTTCCATTGCAATCTAATTGACCTACTGCTTGGTCGTGTAGAGTTATTCTAATAAATAAAACGTCAGTGATAAAACTTGTTTTCAAGCTCACTGACGTTTTAATTCATTTTACTTTTTCAGTTCTCTTCTTACTATCAGCACAATTGCGATTGCCATTATTCCTACGCCTGCTGTGACCATCATCATACCGATGCGTCCTGTTGGATCTTCGATACCGAGGATACGTCTTGGTGATGCTGGCGGTGTGGTTGGCTGCGGTGCTGTGGTTGGTGTTGGCTGACTTGGTGTCGTTGGTGCTGCCGGAGACGTTGGCTGATATGGGCTTGACTCTTCTTCCGGTGTTCTGCTCTCTGACGGTGTTGTCTCTTCTTCTGATGACTTACTTTCGTCTGGAGTTGTCTCTTCTGGTGTCGTTGAATTACTCTCATGCGGATTGGTTGGTTCGTCCGGTTCATCTTCTTCTGGAATGGAATGCTTTGGAATAATGCGGTTTTGGTAGATCAAATCGCCATTTGCATCGAGTCCTGGAAGAAATACAAGTGACATAACTATTGGACCATAGTCATCATAGGAACTTGGAACAATCAGGTACATACCAAATGGAATAGAAGAAATGCTGCAGCGTCCTGTCACATCTGTTGCCAGTGTATAGGTTGGCTGAATATCATTCTCATCTATCCAGATCTTTAAGCGTCTGCTCAGTGCAACTAGCTCTTTTGCAGTCTTCACATCTGTCTTATAACCACAATCTTCGAAATCAGGCATAAACTTTAATGACTGTCCGTCTGGTGCCGTGATGCCGTCTGTGATCTGATACATGCTGAAGATGACGCCCTCCATCGGAGTGGATTCATCCTCCAATGTAATCTCCAATGAAACATCCTGCTCGTCTGCATTGACTGCTATAATCTGTGCGCAGGATGTTGCCAACAGACATATTATCAATAACAGGCCTTGCAAATATTGTTTTATTCTCCTATTTTTCATACCCTCTTGTCTCCTTCCTATTATCACTTTCTCTTGCGGCTATGCAAAAGAACCCAGATCAACAGCACTACTAGAATCGGCACTGCTACGGCTGGTGCAACCAACTTTGGTTCTATCTGAATCGCATCCGCTGTTACGCGAATGGCACTTGCGCTTGCCTTTGTCTCTACGCGGTGTCCTCTAACTAGAAGACGATGCGTATTGATTCCATATGGTGTACAAGTGACCAGTGTACACAGATCTTTGTCTTCTTCAATTTCCAGATCTGACAGATCATCCGGCTCTACGATTCGAATCTGATCTACCTCATATGTCAATGTTTCATCCAGAACACGAATTAAAAATTCATCACCTACTACCAGCTCATCCAAATTGGTAAAAAGCTTAGCAGAGGGCAAACCTCTGTGTCCTGATAATACGGCATGTGTTCCCGGTCCTCCAACTGGAAGCGATGAGCCTTCGATGTGACCAACTGCAATCTGAAGGATACCTTCGTCTGTACCATGATAGATTGGAAGCGAAACCTTGATCTTTGGAATTTCTATGTATCCCAAGATTCCGTTGTCACTGACATTTAACAGTGATTCATATTCTTCTCGCTCTTCGTCTGTCATGATCCAGCGGTTTGACTTACTTTTAAGCTGCTGGTTATATTCGTAAGCATCTTCCCACATGTGCTCATACTGCTTATCATCTACTTCGGCAACTGCCTGTGCATATGTGGCAATTGCTCTCGACTGATGCAGCGAGTTCCAATAATCGCTGACGGTCGGATACAGCAGTAAGGACAGACCTACCAAGAGAATCAAGAGTAATAAGATGGTAGTCATATTTTTTTTGATCCACTTCATAAGCTCTCCTCACGGTTGTATCTGGATGCCTCAAAAGAGGCATCCGATTGCAACCTAGTTTGTTACTTTATGCGGTTCTTTAAGAAAGGGGTGGTGCGACCCGGTAGGGTATCGAGGCGCTTCTGCGATGGCTTTGTCGGCATCCCTTGTTCCCGCGGCGCCTTCTACATTTCTTTTTCGTTTAGGAAACTTTGAAAGCCCGCACCACACAGGATGCCTCGTAAAGTCCAGTCGCCTCAGCTGCCGTCTACGTAACGGAGGCTTCCCTTACTTTATTTATTACCTTGCACAAAATTTTTTGTTTAATAATTAGCGTGCGCTCATGCGCTTCTTGGTGATCAGAAGAACTGCTGCGCCAAGAACAAGGATAGAACCAACAACGTAGAAGATTGTGGTACCCATGCCACCGGTGGATGGAAGGTTGGAACCCTTATTATTTGCAATAGTAACTGTTGCTGTTCCAGCAGCCGCATTACCAGTTCCCTCTACACTATCTGCAGTTACATCAATGCGTACTAACTCAGAAACAGCACCATTACCGCTCTGTCCATTTGATGTATCAGCAGTGATTACAATCTCTACATCAGCAATGCTATTATAACCAGCAAGTGGCTTAATCTCGTGGATATAATAAGTACCATCATCCAAACCTGCTACCTTAATAAGACCCTCAGAATCCGTCTTTAATTCAGTAGCATTTGCCTCATCAGTCCAGCCAGCAAGCTTTCCGTTAACTACCTGCGCATATTTCTTTACATTATTATTTTCATACTTATACAGATTAAAGGTAACGCCTGCCAACTTCTTCTGGTCTGCTCCATCAACCTTATTTACATCTAATTCATATGTAAATACAATTACCTTATCAACAGGAGTCTGACCTTCTTCTGGTGTTCCATCACCACCCTGGTTCGGGTTGTTGGAATAAGTTAAATATACTTCATTTGTATTTCCAGGTTCTTTTTGTCCAACGCGAGCATTGGAATTTAAAACAGCTTTATACTCAACAATGATATACTGTCCTTTTTGTACTCCAGTTTCAGTTTCAGCACCTTTCGTATATTTAATTGTTTTTAAATCGTCGGTTGAAACTGTAATTGAAACTGTTTTATCCGTATTAACTACTATATTTGGTGTAAATCCATCTGTAACTGGCATCTTATCAGTGCCTGCTTTATCTGATGCAACATAAACAGATATTGTGATTGGCCGATCAAATGCATTTGATAAAGTATCATGGAAAGTATACTTATATTTTGCATACTTGCTCATATCCGGTACTGTACCAATCAGCTTAAATGGTACAGCATCACCGATACTATAGTCAGCGGTATCATTATAACGATCTCCATAACCACCAGTAGTATTATCTGTCTTTACATTTTCCTGAACTTTCTTTTCAACAGATGGCTTTTCTCCCTTAGGACTAGCTGTTACATTTCTAACAACCTGCATGATATATGCTGTATAACAATCATCTGCGCTAGTTAATGTATTGTTTTTATCCTTAACAAGATAATAACCTGCTTGTAAACCACTGATTGTATACTTACCATCAGCAAAACTACTTTCTACAGCACCTTGCAAATATGGAGCTACTTCCTTTGCAAACGCTGCTGCCAATGCTTCAGTAGTTAAAGTAGCTGCCTTACTACTTGCTTTTCCCAATTGAGTCTGTCCAGTAGTATTAACACCATTACCCCACTGAATATCAGATAAGGTATCATCGCTTAATGTACCTGTAAAAATCTGATATGCTTCATATGTATGACCAGTTTTACTGTTGTTAATTGTAATTGTGTAAGTACCGCTACTACTTGGTTCTGTTGCAAATGCTACTACGCTCATTGCAAGTACCATGACTAAGCTGAGTAACAGAGCCATGACTTTTTTCATTTTCTTCATATTTTACTTCCTCGCTTTCTTTTCTATTCCTATCCTTTTTTTGTTTTTGGGCTATGCCCTCCCTCTGAATAATGCGTAGGAATTGCGTATATTGAGGGTTCCCCATGCTTGGGGAGTTAGAGAATTTGTTACCAAATTCTCCTGCCTCCTTTCCGCATGTGTTTTTTATATATCAGGAACGCTGCCCCTGCTGTTAGGAGCACGCCGCCCATGGTATACCAATAGGTACCGGTTCCACCGGTTTCTGGTAAAACATATGACTGACTAACTTCATTCTCAAGATATGAAGTATGCGAAGCCTTACTAAGATCAAATGCTCCTATTGGAAGCTGCGATGGCAATACATTAGTTTTATCATTCTCATCTGAGAAGTAAAACTCAATACTCGGTGCTTCTCCATCTGGAAGCTTATAACCTGATGGAGCTTTGACCTCTACCAACCTATATAAAACATTTTTCTCATACAAGTTAGCATCCCATAAAACCGTAATCTTTCCTTCCTGATCAGTGGTAAATGTTTTTCCATCTATGTTCTGATAAGCTTCATTTACATACTTTTGAAGTTGGAAAACAGCACCACTTACAGCCTTTCCGTAATTTCCTTTCTCCACTTTGTATAAGATATAGTTCTTATCAGTTGTAACACCACCACCTGCTGCTTGGCGTTCCCAGAGATAGGATTTGTCACCTGTAGTACCCTCATGAGATGTTCCTGATAATTTAGCTGTATTGTTTATATTCACACTTACCTTTGTATGATTCTTATCAGGTACATCTACCGTAATCAAATATTCATATTTAAAGATCAAAGCTGTACTGTCAGGTACTCCAGTCGCCGTTATAATATGTTTTGTATGATCATACGATGGCGGTTCTTCCTTATAAGTCCATGCCCATCCAGTAACCTCTTCTCCTGTTGTATATCCTCCGTTTCCGTCAGGAACAGCATAATATAGCTTAACTGTACTTGGAATCAGCTCTGCCTGAACTGTTACGCCATCGTTACCACCCTCAGCCCAATATGTTTTATCATAACTGTCAAGTATATCTTCTAGTGTAAGCTTATCAGTACCTTCAACAAGATCCTCTGCATCTGGATTTAACACAATCGAGTATTTTGCTCGCCTTGTTGTATTATCATAATCTCCTGACTTGTCGACTACTTTTTTGGCTACCGTAGTATCCTTTTTCGTCCACTCCTGTGTCTGACTTGATGATCCAATGCTCACATCATCCAGCTTTGCACTTGCCTCATTAGTAAAGATATATTTTGTGCCAGCTACCATTTCCTGAGCACCATTCACTTCACATTTAACAGTGATCTCAAACTCCATTGCTGTAGGAAGCGGTTCTCCACTTTGTCTCTTTATCACTAATGTGAATGTGTCGTTTTCATACTTGCTTCCTTCTATTGAAAATTCATCTTCAAAGTTTCCGCTTTGTTTTGAAAACATGACACCTTCAACAGTATACTCTGAACGATTATAACTGCCACTGTTCTTCTGCACGATAAATCCTGTGAGTTTTACACCATCTGGAAGCTTATCAGTAACTGTTAATGTTTGATGATCCTTCGTATCTGTTGTTACCTTGATTTTCCAAGTTAATTCACCAGCTGTTGTTGTACTAGTAGGATTCGTTTGATTATTGCCATCGGTCTTAACAATTTCACCCTTACTGTATGTGTAATCGTAAGTAGCTTCATCCTTCTTTCCATCAACCTCTATTTTATTGATATACTTATTTTTATCGCCAGTTACCGCTTGTGTCAGATCAGCAGTAGTCGCATAGCTGAATACCAATTTATTTGCTCCAACACATGAAATATCATTTTTCAATTCTACTTTGAAGCTAGTAAATTTCAGCTCTGATGAATCACCCATATTAGCAATTTCAGAATACTGATACGTCTTACCATCGCTATCTGTAAATGTCAGTTCAAAATCCGACCCTGTAAAGTCTCCGTATTTAATAATGGTATCATTTTGGCTCTTCCAAGTGTATTTACCACCCCAGTCTTTAATCTGCTTTACAGTCAGATAATTTCCCTTACCATTTCCAGAAACCCAGTTATGTGAGCTTGACATAGAATCAACAATCGTTGTCTTTGGCAGCTTTCCATCCAGAATAACCAGTGATACAGTCCATTTTATCTCTGCGGTTTTTCCATCTGGAGCTTCAACTGCACTATCCACTGTCTTCTTAACTTCGCCGCCCTTTATTGACACATCACCTGTACCACTAACATCGTCACCGCCATCTGGCTTAAATGTTACCGTATTCCTTACAGTCTGATCTTTCCATGTCTGCTCTGCTTCTGTATAATAGATAATTGTATACTGGTTTGTATTCTTTTCATTGCTAACAGGCTCGAAATCAATTGATGTAATCTTACCATCTGCTCCTCTTACGATCTTTGCTCCCTCTGAAGGTGTTATTGTTACATCTGTTCCGCTCTTGATCATACTAAGCATCTCATCAGTCAACTTGCCACCTGCAATGTTCGCATTCTTCGAATTAAGAGTAATCGTCCATTTGATTCGGTTATTCGCTGAATCAAAGTCACCTCTCTTAGCAATTTCATACTTATTCTCAATGGTTATATCCTTTTTATCCTCATCACGGATTATCTCACCAGTCTTTGAATCCTTTGACTCAACATGAGCCTTATTATTTGCTGTCAAAGTGCCTACATCCATGCTTGAAACATCATATGAGTATTTAATCTCATAACGCTTATATTCTACATATGTACTATGATCCTGCCCCTCCTTACCTTTTGGAAGCTGAGGCAGCTTCATCTTAATTGTATTCGATTCATATGTAGAATCTACTGTTATCGTCTCTGATTTAGAAGGGTTTCCCTCTTGCTCCCAGCTATATTTTTTCATAGTCTGTTTGTTAACTGTAATCTGAGGTGTTCCAAGCGTCATTCCCATAACTGTAATGGTATCAGAAAAATCAATATCATCTGGTGTTCCTTTTATTGAAGAAACATATACGGTATATTCCAATTTTCCAGTTTCCTTGTTATAGGAAGCTTCTTTCTTCATAACATCAATGTTATACTTGTCATTCTCATCTTCCGGATATGTTATTTCTTCCCGTGGAATTTCAAGTCTAACCTTATCTTCACCAGAAATTACAATCTTGCCTTCATCTGTTACAGTTGTCTTTTTCAATTCACCTTCAAACCAAAGATGACCTGTAATTGTAGTACCAGCATTATTTACATAACCCTGATCAAAATTAATTCTTGCTGAGTAAGTTCCATCATCATTTTTTACAAAATGGAATGTTCCTGCTTTCGTCTTATTCTCATCTTCCAAAGGGAATGTTTGACCAATCAGTTTATCCGGTACTACGATTCCTTCTGGATACTTCAGTTCATAAGAATAATTTGCATTTTTTATATCATTGCTTGGAATGCTAAAGTTAACCTTCAAATCACTCTTATAATTTCCTGTTGTTTTATCATACACTGTTCCAGTTCCAGCCATTGATGTAACATATTTTTTAAAGTCTGTATATGTAGTAGTTTCTGGAATTACCAACGCATCGTTTGGATCAGCTATATATGGCATTAAACAGCATCCCATCAGACTTTCTTCACCAGCACTGTAGACATGTTCCTCTACTATACCCTGATCATTTGTCTCAACAACAGTGAACTCTGTAACAAATCCATCTTCATCGAAAGTGGCATTTACTACTACACCAGCATAATCTGCACTGCTATCGCCATCTTCGTCAAAGAACGCTACATCACCTGGATTTGGATCAAACTCATCTGCTGTACCATACAAATCGTTTTCCTGCAGACCTTCAATCCACGCATCTAAATCAGTGTTAAATGATACGCCATATACACCAACATAGTTTAAGCAAAATTCAACAAGATCTTTATTCTCGCTTCCTACTAAAGCACTTGCTACCGCTATCATATCCTGCGGCCAAATGCCTGTAAGCTTTGGAAGCTCACTACTCTCCTCTTCTACCTCTGAAGTGTTTTCCTCGGTGGATGCTTCTTCGCTTGTCAGCTCTTCTTCTGATTCTTCCTCAGTAGACTCTTCTTCCAAGCTTTCTGCTTCGGTGCTTGCTTCCTCCGAAACGTCTTCGCTTCCAGCCTCTATGGAAGAACTTTCCTCTGGCTCACTTTCGGACTCTGCCTCTGATTCTTCTTCGCTTACTGCTTCAAGGCTTGTTTCTTCTGCATCGGTGCCTGCCTCACTTGAAGCCTCTTCGATCTGGCTGCTAGCTTCCTCAGTTGAAGTTTCCTCTAAACTTGCTTCTTCTGTACTTACTTCCTCTGTACTTAACTCTTCAGAACTGATTTCTTCTGTGGAGTTTTCCTCAGTTGAAGCATCTTCACTGGTCACTTCTTCACTCTGGCCACTTGTCACTTCCTCGCTAGCCACTGACGACTGCTCTTCTTTCTGACCACTGCCTTTATAGCATTCGTCTGTATGTACATGCTCTACTCTGTCACAGATTAATGTCTCTACGAGAACCTGCTTTTCTGTGAAACATGTTTCGCTGTGCTTATGCTCTTTTAATTCTAACTTTCCACATGCGAGTACGCCGTCTTTGTAGCACTCTGCTGTGTGTGTATGAAGCTCGGCCGGCTCTTCACAGATTAGTACCTGCACATCTTGATAGCAGGCTTCACTGTGTGTGACCTGCGCTTTCTGGAGTGGTGCATGTTAAAACATCTGTCCACTCGTAGCATTCGTCACTGTGCGCATGCTCTTCTAGTGTGCAGATTAAATTGCCTTCTGCATCGTAGCAGCCTTCGCCGTGTGTATGCTCCTCTTTGCTGCAGATTAATGAGCCCTGCTGCTTTGTGTAGCATTCAGGCGTATGAGTATGACCTGCTGATTCTTCCTGTGTACATACTAACTGCTTCTGCATCTGATAACACTCTGGTGTATGCTGATGCAGCTTATGCTCTTGAATGGTGCATACTAGATTGCCGTCTTTGTCGTAGCAGGATGCGTCATGTTCATGAATCACAAAGTCTGCATAACCACAGATCAGCTTATGCTCTGCATCGTAGCAGGCATCCGTATGCTTATGTACACCTAGTGAATCTGTCGTACAGGCAAGCTCTTTCTCCTTCTCATAATGCGAGCTGTAACAGTTTGCGTCGTGTTTGTGCTCTGTAATACCGCACTCTGCTTTGTTTTCCATGGTGATGGCCGGCAGAATCAGCATATATGTCGTTACAAACACAACAACAACCGCCAGTGTGGTGACTATTCGATACCACATTTGACGTTTCTTATGATCCTTCATGATTGAACGAATCTGTTTTCTTAACGGATTTTCCAAAACAGACGCCCCCTTTCTCCTACTTGATCTGGCCAAAGTTTGTAAATGGCCAGACACAAAATACTAATTTTCCAACAATTTGCTCCTGTGCCACACATCCGACAGATGTGCTTCTGCTATCAACTGAAACGCTTCGATGATCACCCATAACAAATACTCTTCCTTCAGGCACTTGATATGGCAAGTCTATGTCGCATTCGCCAAGCGCCTTTTCAAATACGTATGGCTCATCGAGGGGTGTTCCGTCAACTGAAACATTTCCCTCTTCGTCGATATCTACCCACTGTCCTGCTGTTGCAATCACACGTTTTACTAAGATCTTATTATTGTAGTAGAATGCAATTATGTCCTGCGCTTCAAATTCCGAACCAGAAACAGAGACAACTATGTCTCCATCTGATAAGGTCGGCGTCATGGACGTACCATAGATCTGTAAAACAGGTAACACCAAAGTAGCTACC
>ENA-OPCN01001932-OPCN01001932.1-human-gut-metagenome-genome-assembly--contig:-NODE-1932-length-12571-cov-2.069112_pt1 | contig 12571 bp, 9 predicted proteins | sample MGYA00241567_ERZ501485 | MGnify/ENA primary metagenome ERZ501485 (study PRJEB25962, sample SAMEA2042579) | human gut metagenome | biome: human gut; feature: human-associated habitat; material: faeces...
CGGTCCGGGTAGCGCAGCTTCAGCGCGAGCAGCAGCAGGAAGGTCTCCACGCTGTAGTACCCACGATCCACGTAGTCTCCCATGAAGAGATAGTTTGTGTCGGGACTGTCGCCACCGATGAAGAAGAGTTCTTTCAAATCATAGAACTGCCCGTGAATGTCTCCGCAGATCTAGCGGTGAGGGAAACGACGCGCAAAACCAACAGTGACGGGGGTGCGGACTTCGCGAATATTGTCCTCTTTCAGCAAGATCTCCTTCGCTTTTGCGCACAAACGAACCACCTCTTGCTCCGTTATCAGCTCGCAGCGACGCAACTACGCGTGAGAGTTGGAGCGAGAAGAAGGAACGCACCTTTTCAATCTGTCTGTCCAAATCGCTTTCTTCCGTCATGTCTGAACCAATTCGAATATGTCACAATCCACACGCTAGTTATTCAGATATGGGTGCGTCCACACACTTCGGTGGGCTGTGTCTGTGCGTAATGGCTGTTGTTTTGCGAGATGAAGGGTTCCGCGGGAATGCGCGCGTTTGCAAGAGAAGCAGTATTGATTGCAACCGGTTCTTCTTCAGCTTTAACCAGTGCATCTTTTGCTGCATTCAAAGTAGAAAGTGCCTGATTGACTGCTTCCTGACTTTCCTTTGCTTCCAATACAGTGCGTGCATTCTGAAGTGCTGCCTGGTATGCAGCCCAGCTGTCTGCTGTGTAGTCTGCTTCTTTAAGGTTATCAGCTTCTGCAATTGCAGCTTCCAGTGCTGTTGTATCAACCTCTGCCGGTGCCGGAGTCTCTGCTATCTTGTAAGTAAATGTAAGAGGAGTTGTATAACCTGTTGAAGCTACTGTAATCTGGAATTCCGTTCCAGCTACCGCATCCTTAAACGGATCTGCATCTGTCTTGATCGTACCATCCTTATTGATAATAACTACGGAGCCTCTTCCACTTGCTGCATAATCTTTACCATTTACATTTACAGAAGTAATATTTCCAAGATAAGCTTTAAGCGCATCTATGTCAAATCCTTCTGCCTCTACAAGTTTCTTATTCTCTTCATCATATGCTGCAGGCATATCTTTTGTTGTCAATGTAAACGTTGTAACAACATCTGCATATTTCTTGTTCTTATCTTTAATTGTGAGGGTATATTTTCCAGGTTTTACAGAAGCTGCTGCTCTGCTCTCTGTCGCTGCTTTAAAAGTCAGTACATTACCTTCTACCGACACATCCAGTCCATCCACACTGTATTCCGGATCAAATCCATCTGGAAGCTGTACATTGATTGTAGTCTTGCCTGCTGCAATGTCTGCATCTGCAACTTCTGATTTTGTAGTTTCTGATTTTACAGGAACATAGATATCTGCGATATCCATTGTATACACCCCATTTGTTGTATAATACTCAATGCTGTCAATGGTCTTGCCCATCATAGATTTGTAATGTTCAGATGATGTCGGGCAACCATGTACTTCACTAGTAAATCCGGTACTCCATGCAATTTCATTACCTCTCCAGATATTTTCCAGATGACGCATACCATAAGCGGTTCCGTCTGTTGTCTTTACTACAACTGCATTTACATTATCTGATTTGATTTCTTCTGGAAGTCCATCAAGATCAAGCTCATAATCTCCATAAGATGTTTCGGTTAAAAGTTCAGCTGTAACTCCTTCTACTTTCGTTGCTTCCTGACCTTTTACTTCACTGAACACAAGATTTCCATCTGCATCGACAGAAACTTCTTTATAGTTTGCCGGTGCTTCTGTAAGTGGATAGTATGCATAAGATGCATTTTCAAATAATGTGTCTTTTCCAGTCAGTGTTGTGGTAGTTGTCTGTCCTCTGTTTGTAACTGTAATTTCTACGGAATCACCGTCTTTCACTTCTTTGTATTTTGAAAGATCTACCGAAGGGTCTACTTTTACAGCATAAGTGATACCATCAATCTTGGATCCATCTGCATTTTCATGGTATGATCCACCTGCAAGGCCTTTGGTTCTGGTCTTGTTCTTTGTCGCAGAAGTAAATGCATCTACCGCAATATCATTACCTGTTGTTTCAGCTTTGTAGAATTCTGCGTATGGGATGTTCATGAGAACATATTGCACTGTCACAAGAGAGTCAATTGCATCTGTCAGATGTTTAACCTGTTCGTTTACTTCTGACTTCAATGGATTTTCTGACTTAAGGAGAACTTCTGATTCTTCCAGTTCATCCTGCATCTTTTTCCAGCTATCAGTAGTATACGCAAATCGATTCAAGGCTTTTGCTTCATCGATCTTTGCCTGCAATGCCGCTATTTCTTCTGCACTTGCTGTTTTTAATGTGGCAATATTCTCTGTTCCAACCTCAAAATTATAGCTGTAATCAGCATAACCAAGTCCATAGATAGTAATCTTCCAGTAACCGGTTCCATTCGTATTTTCCGGCAGCTGGCATCTTAAAGAATCAGTAAGTCCAAGCTGGATCCCCATTGATTTATGCATCCAGTTATCTGATGCAAATTTTGTTCCAAATACTCTTACCGGATTTGTATAAGTATCATCATTTCCATAGTATGTCCATTCAACAGCCTGCATCGCAGAACCAAGTCCGCCATAATTTCCATTAAAATCTACACGGATGAATTCTCCATAGCTTCCAACTTTATCTCCTGCTTTGACATCCGGAGTAACATCAGCAGTTGCAAGCTGTGTATCCTTTAATCCAGAATAAGATCCTGTTGTTCTTGCTGAAAATGCGAAAGAACCATCTTCCTGCTTTTCTGCTGTCTTAAGACCATTTGTATTCGCTGTTACATCTGCAATCGTTTTGTATGACTTGAGCTGGTTTTCACCGTATCCACCAATCAGTTCACCGCCATTTTCTACGACTGTATATTTTTCTTTCAATGAATTCAGATCTGCTGTTCTTATCTTAACCGGCACATATTTCAGCCCGGTTACTTCATAATCTTTCTGCGTAAATGAACTTCCATTTTTTGCTGTAAATACACCTTTTGCATAAGTATAAGTCGTACCATCTGTCATCACTGCCTGATCTTTACCTTCCCAATGTGACAAATAATGTTTTTTACCCTCAGTGTCTTCAATCACTGCAGTACACTGAAAACTTCCTCTGTGAAGTCCATGGTTTGTTGTAGCTCTTGTAACAGTGTCAAACGCACCTTTATCATATTCATCACGTGAATCCTTAACATCTGACGCTTCTATGCTTCCTGCATTATACACCCCTTCATTTGCCCAATACTCAGCCCAGCTCATTCCAACATAAACATAAGAATATTCACTGTCTTCTCCAGGCACTTTATAAGTAAATGTATACGGCTGATATCCATCTTCTGCAATTGTTACAACAAATGCATCTCCTGCTTTTGCATCTTTGAATACATCTTGTTCAAGATCAAGTTTGCCATCTTCTTTAATCAGTTTTACTGCTTTCTTTCCAGATGCTGCATATTCTTTTCCATTGACTGTAACAGAAGTAATATTTTTTAAATACGTCTGAAATTCTTCTTCCTCAACATTATCATTCTTTACCACAGCCGGATTTTTATCATCCTCATTATATTTTACCGGCATTGTCTCTGTGTAAACATTAAAAATCGTTGAAATCGGTGCATAATTTCCATTCTTATCGCTAAGCGTAACTGTATATCTACCTTTTGCAAGTGCTTTCTTAAAATTAATTGTTCTTGTAGTTGTCTTGCCATCTGATTTGATCTCAACAGAATATGCATCTTCATCGATTCCATCAATTTTATATTCTTCTTCAAAATCATTTGGAAGTCCACTTACCGTTATAGCTGTTTTTTCTGATTTCACAGATACATCTGCTACTGATACTTCTCCGTCAAATTTCTTTGCAACTTGCTGATCCATCGGGATTTCATAAATACCCTGATCTGTGTAGTAAGTTACTTTATTGATCGTCTGTCCCATCATGGCAGCATAATCTTTGGAATCCAGTGTGTTCCCATGGGATTCTGTTACAAATCCAGTACTCCATGCAAGTTTTGTTTTCTTCCAGATATTTTCCACATGGCGAAGTCCATAACTGCTTCCTTCTTTTGTGCTGACCACTACACCATATACAGTATTCACATTTTTCAGATCCTCACTCGTAATATCTAACTGGTAATCACCATATCTTGATGACGTAGAAAATTCAGTTGTCGCATTTGTCAAAGTTGTCGGTTCTGTTCCTTTTACTTCGCTAAAGCTAAGACTTCCATCCGCATTTACAGTTGCCTCTTTATAGTATGACGGTGTATCACTTAATGTGTAATAAGAATAGCTTGCGCTTTCAAATAATGCATCTTGTCCTTTATATGTAACAGTATTTTCTTTTCCTTTAATATTTGTTGTAATCGTAACTTCACTTTCATCAGTAACCTGTGTATATTTTTCTAATACAGATCCATCACTGATCTTAACCGGAAATGTTACGCCGGTAATATCAGAACCATCGCTGTTCACATGATAAGAACCCGATGCCAGTGAAGCTCTGGTCTTCTGTTTTGTTGCTGATGAAACAGTATCCGCACCTGTCACTCCATCTGCTTTGTAGAAATCAGCATATGGAATGTTCATTAATACATAGACTTCTTTCTGTGCATCTGGTGTTTTCGGCACAAGTGCATCAATTGCTTTTGTTAACTCTGTTGTTGCTGTATCTACTGCTGTCTGGGATTCTTTTTTCTCAAGAGCATCTTTCGCTGCTGTCAGTGCGTCCTGCATTGATTTCCATGAATCAGCTCCATAATCATTTTCAGTTAAACTTTCTGCTTTTGTAATTGCAGTCTGTAAACCATCTGTCTTTACAGTATTTTCATCTTTCTTAGTTGCTTTTTCCAATGCATCATTTACTGCATTCACAATTGCATTCGATGAACATGTCGCTCCAGATACTGCGTTGATTTCATCTGTTCCGTTAGCATCTACAATCTGCTTTACAACACCTATATAATCGTCATATCCGTCAGTCGCATCCCCAATATAACTCTTATTTTTTCTGTCACCATCACCCAGAACATTATCAATTGACTTTATCTTTCCATCTTCTACAGTCACTGATAAAGATAAATTATATTTTGTAAACTCTCCATCTCCATCCGGTGTACACTCTGCAGTCCCTGTATATGTTCCATCCTGAACCTTCGCTACAACCTCACTGTTTGCCGCAAACACCGTCGACGGACAAAGTCCAGCTACCATTGACATCGCCACAGCCATCGTCATAGCTTTTGTCTTAATTGTTCCCTTTCCCATAATTACCTCCTTGTTGTTGATAAAATTTATTATTAAGTTAGTTTCTGCTAACCCATAATTAAAAAAAATTAACCTATCTGCGCCTCTCTCTCCGATTCTCTTTTTACGATCGGAAGCAACTTTTTACTTATCATTCCCATCACAAATCCGGTCACTGTACCAGCGATCAGAAGTGCCGGAAGATAATAAATCAGTTTCAGATTCTCTATCACAACTGATGCCACAATGATCTGACCGATATTGTGTGACACGCCTCCGGCGATACTGACTCCGGCTACGGAAAATCCTTTCAGCCTCTTCATCAGCGCCATGACCAGAAAGCTTAAGATTCCTCCTGCCAGGCTGTAAACGATCGACATTCCATTTCCAAATAAAAAGCCGGTCAGCAGGATTCGCATAACTACCACCAGAAATACTTCCGGAAATTCCAGAAAGTACATCCCAGTCACTGTCACCAGATTGGCAACTCCGAGCTTCATTCCCGGTATCCCGAAATTGATCGGTATTAAGCTTTCCACATAACTGAATATCATCGCCAGCGCAACCAGCATTGCCATATTGGCAAGTTTTTTGTTTTTATTCATCTGTTTTTCCTTTATCATTTTGCGATCGTATCCGGAGCTGCATCTTCCGGATCTGAAGTTCCAAAGCTCTGGTCATTCTCATTTTCCAGAACCTCTACTACGAGCTTATGTGGCAGACAGACGATCGTCTGTGTATGCCCGCTGATCTTTCCCTGCTCTTCACAGTATCCATCCGGGCAGTTTGCCTCTTCCATATACGCCTTTCCGTCTTCGATCCGGATCCGGTTATAAAAATCGCCATCCTTTACTTCGATGGTCTGATCCTTCGACAAGGAATACGTTCCATAGATTTTCCCATCCAGCATAACCCGGATCTGATTTCCTTCTTCCCCTCTCGTCAGCTGCATCCCAAGCAGCATCGCAAGCGCAATCACAATAATTCCTGCTCCAAGTATCAGATCTTTCTTCTTCATCTTCTATACACCCAGCCAGAGTAGAAGAATCAGTAAGATTACTGCCCGCAAAATCGTAAACCAGAATTCATTTCCACAAAGTCCTTTTACTCCGGTATGAATATTTCCTTTCGGACAGGTATCGATACATTTCTGACACTGGAAACAGTCCCCTTCTACCTTCGGAGATCCATCTTCCGGAAGTCCAATGTTAGAAGGACATTTCTTTGTACATGCCTTACATCCTTTGATGCAGTTTTCCCGGTCTCTGTGAAGTGCGAAAAACGGAAGGACCGGAAGCAGGGAAAACACAGCTCCCATCGGGCAGAAATTTCTGCAGAAAAACCGTTCTTCAAAACACATTCCCACGAGGATCAGAACCAGAAGAACGAGTCCCACCAGATATCCGCCAAGCTTAAAGTTGCCTGCATGGAGCATGGAAAATACATCCCACGGGCTGGTTCCTTTTGCCTTGCTGTAGACGCCTGCAAAGCACAAGATTGAAATCAGTGCCAGTACAATATATTTCAGATAACAGAGCTTTTCTGTCCATGCTTCTGCGATCTGAAGCGGTTTCTTTTTCATTTTTTTACAGATCCACACATAGAGTGCATGCACGCCGTCTCCCAGCGTACCGAATGCACAGGCAAATCCGCAGAAGAATCTTCCGAACAGGATCGTATAAATGCAGATCACAACCAGCACTGTCACGAAAGAGGTCATGGCAACCTTTTCGCCTGAACCGATCTGTGTAAATATGTATTTCACTCCGGCAAATGCCGCTGTATACACAGATGGGATAAACAGAAAATAAAGTACCTGGATCAATGCTCTCAGCCATATATGTAATTTTTTTATATCTTTCGCCGTTAAATTATGAATATCCATCTTTTTCACGTTACTTTACCGCCTTTTCCAGAGCCTGTTCCGATGCATTTTTGATTCCGGTCGAGCTGAATGTCGCACCACTGATCGTATCTATATCTGCGCTCTGTGCATCGAGGATCTTTGGAATCATATCCTTTGCCATGGAAAGATATGCTCCGTCTTCTTTCTCTGCCGATATCACATTGATCTCTGCAATCTTGCTTTTCTCAATCTTCACTTCTACCTGGATTGTTCCGCCAAATCCATCAGCTTCCCCGGTATAGGTTCCGTCCTTGTAGTTTGTGGAACCTCCATTTTCACTGTCTGATTGTCCGTTTCCGGCAACCTGTGCGGAAAGCCGGGCGATCTCATCTTCTTTCGCACGCACATCCAGCACTGAATTGTATCCCAGCAGAACTCCCACGATCGCGAGCATACTTACCAGTCTTACCCAGAATTCTCTCATTGTTATTCAACCTCCATATCTGTCGGTCTTTCTGCTGCTTCCAGTACTTTTTTGCATCCTTCCAGGATTGCATTGGAAGAGCAGGTTGCACGGGAAACAGTATCAATATCCTCCGGCATTCCTTTATCTATGATCTGGGATACCACACCCTTTATATTTGAAGTACCATTTGCAGCTTTCGTGATATATCTGTCATTACCGCTGTCCCCATCGCCCATGATATCCGTGATTGCCATAATCTTGTCGTCGCGGATTGTCACCGTCATCGTCAGATTATATTCTTCAAAATCTTCGTCATCATCCGGCTTACAAGGAACGGTCACCTCATAGATTCCACTGATATACTTTGTATTTTCCTCATCTTTTCCGTCTTTCGACTCAAGCTGTGCGATTGCTGTTTTCAGCTTTTCCACCGCTTTATCAACCGCAGTCTGTTTCGTTTCCTCAAGTGCATCTTTTGCGTCCGCAAGTCTGGTCTGCAGAACTGTCCAGCTCGTTTCTGTGTATGTATCCTCTTCCAGCTTCTCAGCTTTCTCGATCAGTTCTTTTAATTCTGTCAAATCCGGCTTCTCATCAATGGATTCTCCATTTGTCACTTTCTCTGCCTGTTTCAGTGCATTCTTGATTGCATTTAACAGTCCTTTGGAACTGTAGGTTGCTCCTGACACAGTATCTACATCGTCTGTCTTCTGTGTCCTTATCACCTTTTTCACAACATCCATTGCACGATTAAAGAATGCTTCATCATCTGAGCTTTCTGTAATCAGGATTGCTTTGATCGTCTTTTCCTGGATCACGACCGCAACGGATACATCTCCGCTGTAACCCTCTGCTGTTCCGTAATAGATTCCTTCCTTGTACGAAACAGTTCCGGTTACAGTAGAACTATCGTCATCTGACGAACTATTGTTATTACTGTTGTTATTGCTATTTTGTGTGCTGTCCGATGTACCATTTACCACCGCCTGACCCAGCGCATCCCGGACTGCCTGGATAATTCCGACTGAACTGTAGGTTGCTCCTGACACCGTATCCACATTGGTGCTCTGTGTCGCAATAATCGAATCGATCAGAGAAGCTGCTTTGGAAATATAATCGCTTCCATCACTGTTCTCCACAATCCGGATGGATGCGATCTTCCCTCCGCTGATTTCTACCATAACCTTCAGCGGACCGCCAAATCCGGTTCCAGAACCGTAATAAGTTCCGTCCTTATACGCTGCCGCATCTTCTACCTTTGCCACACTAGTTGAGCTTCCTGCCGCCGCCCCTGTCTGACCGAACTGCGCCTGTCCTGTCTCGCTGGTATCCTTTTCCCCGGTCAGCGCATTTTTTACCGCGCTGATGATTCCTCTGGAACTGAACGTTGCTCCCGATACAGTATCCACATCCAGCGTCTGTCCTTCGATGATCTTGTCGATCACCGCTTTCGCACGCGTGAAAAACGCCGCATCATCGGAAGAGCTCAGAATATCAATCGAAACGATCTGCTTGTCCTTGATCAGTACCGATACGGTGATGTCTCCTGCATACCCGGTTCCGGTTCCCTTATACACACCATCCTCCAAGTCAAATGTTCCTTTGGCTACTGTCTTTTTTTCTTCTTTCTTCTCTTTTGTTTCTTCTTTTTTTACCGGTGTTTCTTCCTGTGTCGCTGCATAGACCGGAGCCTCATATCCACTTAAAGAGCCTGCCACGCACGCCGTAACCAGTGCAACTGAAAGAACGGGTGCAAACGGTTTTAATTTTTTACCGGTTTCTTTGATGTCCATCTCTCATTATCCTCTCATTTCACGCAAATTATTTCGTAATAACCTTCATGTTAAGATCCGTTGTAAAGCTGTCTTTCAGACCTTCTGTCACATAAATCGTCCCATCATCTGTCGCAAAGATCGCCTCAAACTCATTACTGTGCGCCTTCCAGAACTCTGCCGCTTTTTCTTCTCCCATGATAAAAAGGGAGGTGGAAAGCCCATCTGCAAGGGTTCCGTCCGAGCTTACGATCGTGACAGATACCAGTCCGTTCTCTGCCGGATATCCGGTCTTTGGATCAATAATGTGATGATAGGTCACACCATCCTGTTCAAAATAGCGTTCATATCCACCAGATGTGATCACCGCTTTATCCCGAATGGATAAAACTCCCAGATAATCCTCTGTGTCGTCCGGACTCTGTACCGCAACCCGCCAGTTACTTCCGTCTGTCTTGGTTCCGAGTGCCTGTACATTTCCACCCAGATTTACCAGACCACTTGTAATCCCGTTTTCTTTGAAAATATCCATAATCCGCGAAGAAGTATAGCCTTTTGCAATTCCTCCAAGGTCGATTTTCATCTGGTCATCTTCAAAAGAGATTTCTCTCGTATCCTTATCGTATGAGATCTTCGCTGCATCCACATGCTTCAGAAGCCCTGTCAGTTCGTCAGCTGATGGGACACGGAAATTCTGTATCGGAAATCCCCACGCCTCCATAACCGGATAAATTGCGATATCAAATGCCCCATCCGTTTCCTTATTCAGTTCCAGTGCGCGCTTTACAAGATATCCGCCATCTTCTGAAAGTGTTGCACTTTTCTGTTCATTCAGTTTTACAATCTCACTGTCTGCATTTCCCGTTGATAAAAGTGTATCTAATCTTTTAATCTCTGCTTCAGCGGCATCCACCGCATCCTGTGCTTTTTCTCCATATGCTGTCACTGTCATATAGGTATCCATTGCAAAAATGTCTTTTGATGCCTCATTATCCTGAGAGGTTCGTTCTGTACTTTCCTTCGAACTGGCTGTTCCTTCACTATTTTTACTCTTTGTTGTATTCTGACCACCTTGACCGCATCCACCCGCGAATACAGATACGCACAGACAGACCACAATGATTTTATTTTTGAATTTCATTCTGTTTCCTCTTGTTTGTATTCTCTAACTTAGAATAGTTTATATTACCACAAGTTAGTATGTCAACATTTAAGTTGTTAGTTAAGAAACTTTCTCATTTTACAATTCATACTTGTATTCAAAAAGAGCTTATGGAAAATGTGCCATTACATTTTCCATAAGCTCTTTCGTTTCTTTCTAAGATTCTAATGTTTTACTCATAACATATCTTCGTTCCCCGCCATACTTCTTTGTCTCGAGAACTGCCTTCATTCCAAGCTTTTCCATATTGCGAAAACTGTATATATTATCCGGATGAACTGTTGCCATCAGATACCTCATCTGCTTATTTTTTACGATTGCTTCTGACTGACAGAAAAGCTCGTATTGCAGTCCGTATCCCTGATACTCCGGTACTACAACAGCAATCTCCAGATGCGCAACCCGCTTCATTTCTTCCCTGGAAATCTTCAGATATTCTCCCAGGTTGTCCTCTGCCAGTCCGGGAATACGGACAATCATGATTGCTGCAGTCTGTCCATTTTTCTTTGCCAAAAGGGTAAATCCTTCCTCACGGATATGCTTTGCAAGAAATTCTTCATCCTCTGCCTCAAACCATTCTTTCACGGGAACACTTTCTCCGGCAAGCTTTACTATACGACAAATTTCAGGAAGATCCTCCTCATTCGCCCTGCGGAACTGAAACGCATTTCTCTTCGTCATACTCTCCATTTACAGCATCTCAACAAACGCAGCAAGTCTGGTGTTCAGCTGTCCGATGTCTGCCTGAGAGTAATCAGTTTCAACACTGATATACGGAATTCCCTTTTCACCTGTTACAAACTTGCGAATGGTATTGGTCTCCACATTGTAGGTATGACAGGCCTGAAGGATCATATCTACCACACCGTCTACCTGATATTCGTCGATCAGTCTTCCAAGAAGCTCCAGACGATTCGGGTTCGGCGTCATAACAGAACATCCAATGCTGAGGTATCTTCTTGCGATTGCATCGTAGATATCTTCTGCGTCCTCGTCTACCAGCTTGTCAATGGATTTTGCACCGCTGCAATTTTCAAAAGTTACAACAATACCACCGTTGTCTTCTACGGCACGGATTACTTTTTCAGTTGCTCCTCCGATTGGACATCCTGTGATCAGGATACGTGGTTTCTTCTCTTCTCTCTTGCCCTCTGCATATTCTTTTTCAATCTTCGCAGTAAGAGCATCCACTTCACCCGGGATCAGAGAACGGTCAAATTTGAAGGTGCTTCCGTACAGAACTTTGAACAGATCCTGTCCTTTGATCGGAGCTGGATCATATTTCATTACTTCATAAAGTTTCTTTAAGGATCGACGTGCCTGATTCTCTGTCTTTACAGCTTCACGGATCTGCTCTTCCGTGATCGTCACGCCAAATTTCTGTTCCAGATATTCCTTGAAACGGATGATCTCGCCTTTCCAGAGTTGAAGTCCCGGTTCTCTCTGGCTATTCGGAAGTTCCATGATAAATACATCTTTGAATTCTGACATATATTCATACATCTTCTTCTTACCATCACAGGTTGTTTCCCCAACTACTACATCTGAGAAATAGAAGAACGGACATTTGTCTGTCTTTGCAAATCCATAGCTTGATTTGATCAGCGGACAGAGGTTCTTCGGAAGATCTTTCTCTGCTTCCGGAATTGTCTCATCAGAAGTTGAGCAAAGGCTTACGCATCCTGCCCCCATCGCCATTGCAATCTCTTTCGGGAAGTATGTACAGTACGATCCAACAACCGGAACCCCTTTCTCTTTTAACTCCTTGACAGCCAGAAACGATTTCTGTCTCTGCTCTGCGAATTCCTCAAATACCTCTGGTAAATCTTTAATCAGTTCCATTTTCATTATCTCCTTTTATCCTTTTTTTCTCTGGCAAGAAGTGCTGCCCCGTATGCCCCCGCGAAACGACCAAACTCTTCTGATTCCACTTTCTGATCCAGCTTGTCTGACAGGATTCCTGTGAAATAAATGCTGTGACTGAGTCCTCCGGTCAGGATCACTCTGTCTCCAAGTTCCTTTTTCTGCGCAAGCTGCACTACTTTATTGGCAACAGAATCTACAACTCCAGCCGCAATATCTTCAC
>ENA-OPCN01001935-OPCN01001935.1-human-gut-metagenome-genome-assembly--contig:-NODE-1935-length-12549-cov-3.353850_pt1 | contig 12549 bp, 13 predicted proteins | sample MGYA00241567_ERZ501485 | MGnify/ENA primary metagenome ERZ501485 (study PRJEB25962, sample SAMEA2042579) | human gut metagenome | biome: human gut; feature: human-associated habitat; material: faeces...
CAGCGCCCGGCGCAGCAGCAGGGCGGCCAGAACCAGCCGCGCCCGCAGCAGACTGCTGCCCAGCCTGCCGCCAAGCAGCCGCAGCCCGAGCGCAAGCGCGAGCGCCGCGTCATCGACACCAGCGCCGTCACGGTCAATGCCGACCGCTATGATGACCGCGTCGATTCGCTCGTCTCCGACCGCGTGCAGAATTATTCCAGCGGCAAGCAGAAGATCGGCAGCAAGAATAAAAAGCAGCAGCAGGCCAAGCGCTTCGGCACAAAGTCCCGCTCCGAGGAGCAGGAGAAAATGCGCCGCCTCCAGCTTGAAATTGCCAAGAAGGCGCAGCTGGTCGTCAAGATCCCCGACGAGATCACCGTCGGCGAGCTGGCCTCCCGCATGAAAAAGACGGTGGCCGAGGTCATCAAGTGCCTGCTGAAAAACGGCGTCATGGCCACGGTCAACCAGACCATCGACTTTGACACGGCGGAGTTCGTCGCCACCGAGCTTGGCTGCAAGGTCGAGCACGAGGTCATCGTCACCATCGAAGAGCGTCTGTTCGACGACCATCAGGACACCGCAGACGAGCTTGTTACCCGTCCGCCGGTCGTGGTCGTCATGGGCCACGTCGACCACGGCAAGACGAGCCTGCTCGACTATATCCGCCACGCGAAGGTCGCGGCCGGAGAGGCTGGCGGCATCACGCAGCACATCGGCGCGTATACCGTTGAAATCAACGGCCAGCCCATCACCTTCCTCGATACCCCGGGCCACGCGGCCTTTACCGAGATGCGTGCGCGCGGCGCGATGTGCACCGATATCGCCATTCTTGTCGTCGCCGCGGACGACGGCATCATGCCGCAGACCATCGAGGCCATCAATCACGCTAAGGCGGCCGAGATCCCCATCATCGTGGCCGTCAACAAGATGGATAAGCACGGTGCGAACCCCGACCGCATCCTGACCCAGCTGACCGAGCACGGTCTGACCCCGGCAGAATGGGGCGGCGAAACAGAGGTTTGTAAGATCTCTGCCAAGACGGGCGCAGGCATCGACGAACTGCTCGAAACGGTCATTCTGACCGCTGAGATGGAAGAACTCAAGGCCAACCCGAACCGTGCGGGCAAGGGCTGCGTTCTTGAAGCGCGTCTGGACAAGAACCGCGGCCCGATCGCAACGCTGCTCGTGCAGAACGGCACGCTGCGTCAGTCCGACCTCATCATCGCGGGCACGGCTGTGGGCCGCGTGCGCGTCATGACGAACGACAAGGGCGCACAGGTCAAGGAGGCAGGCCCGTCCGTTCCGGTCGAGATCACCGGTCTTGCTGAGGTCCCGTCTCCCGGCGACGAATTCAGCGTCGTTTCCGACGAGCGCATGGCGCGTCAGCTGGTCGAGCAGCGTAAGCAGAAGATCAAGGACGACGCCAACAAGCTCAACCAGAAGGTCACGCTCGAAAGCCTCTTCTCCAAGCTGCAGGAGGGCGAAATGAAGGAGCTGAACCTCATTGTCAAGGCAGACGTGCAGGGTTCTGCCGAGGCGGTAAAGGCCTCGCTCGAAAAGCTGTCGAACGACGAGGTGCGCGTGCGCGTCATCCACGCGGGCGTCGGCGCGATCAACGAGTCCGATATTCTGCTGGCCTCCACGTCCAACGCCATCGTCATCGGCTTCAACGTCCGCCCGAACGAGCTGGCACAGGCCGCCGCGAAGCGTGACAAGGTCGATATGCGGATGTACCGCGTCATTTATGATGCCATCAACGAGATCACCGACGCCATGAAGGGTATGCTTGCGCCCAAGTTCCGCGAGGCCATCATCGGCCACGCCGAGGTCCGTCAGACCTATAAGGTCTCCGCCATCGGCACCATCGCGGGCTGCTACGTCAAGGATGGCAAGATCACGCGCGACGCGTCTGTCCGCGTCCTGCGCGACAATATCGTCATCCATGAGGGCAAGCTCGGCTCCCTGCAGCGCTTCAAGGACGCGGTCAAGGAGGTCGCGGCCGGTTACGAATGCGGTATGTCGATCGAGAAGTTCAACGACATTAAGGAAGGCGACATTTTTGAATGCTTCGTTATGGAGCAGATCAAGGAGTAAGGACGGTATGGTCAGCGCCGGAAAATCGGCGCTGGCCAACCTGATTGTTTACAAGGAGGTACTATGGCTTCCAACCGAATTGGCCGGATCAACGAGGAGATCCAGCGGGAGCTGGCGGAGCTGATCCGCTCGCTGAAGGACCCGCGGGTGCAGACCATGATCTCCATCACGCGCGTGGACACCACGCCCGATCTGCGCTACAGTAAAATTTATGTGAGTGTGCTGGAAGAGGCCCGGTCGCAGGACGCGCTGCGCGGCCTGAAGTCCGCGGGCGGCTGGCTGCGGCGCGAGCTTGGCAGCCGGTTACAGCTGCGCTATACGCCGGAGCTTGTCTTCACGCTCGACGATTCGCTCAAATACGGCGCGCACATGTTCGATCTGCTCGAGAAGCTCGAACGGCAGGAGGCTGCGCGGGAGGCGGAGAAGGCCAATGACGAGGGCTGAATTCTGCGCGTTTGCGCGCGCACATGACAACGTTGTCATCCTGACCCACCGCCGCCCGGACGGCGACACCATCGGCAGCGCAGGCGCGCTGTGCCTCGGCCTGCGGCAGCTGGGCAAGACGGCGTTCGTCCTGACGAACGAGCAGTTCACGCCCCGCTTCGATCCGTTTCTGGACGGGCTTGTCTGCGAGGCGCTGCCCGCAGGCGCGACTGTCATTTCGGCGGATATCGCGTCCGAGGGCCTATTGTCCTTCGACGCGGTGCGCATGGGCCTCACGCCCGTCTGCGCGGTCGACCATCACGGCAGCAATTCCCTTGCCTGCCCGAAGCTCGTCGAGGCGGACAAGGCCGCCTGCGGCGAGATCATCCACGCGATCCTGCTGGAGCTTGGCGTGACCGTTACAAAACGGATCGCGGAGTGCCTGTATGTGGCGATCTCGACGGACACGGGCTGCTTCAAATTTTCCAACACCACGTCCAATACCCACCGCACGGCCGCTGCGCTGATCGAGGCGGGCGCGGACGTGTATCCCATCAACAAGCTCTTTTTCGATACCAAGAGCTTTTCCCGCCTCCGGATGGAGGCAAAGCTGACGGAGACGATGGAGTTTTACGCAGACGGAACGGTCGGCGTGTGCGTCATGCCCAAGCGTCTGCTTGCGGAATTCTCCGCCACGGAGGACGATCTGGACTCGATCTCCGGCTTTGCCCGCAGCATTGAGGGCGTGCGGATCGGCGTCATGATCCGCGAGGTCGAGGACGGCCTCGGCAAGATCAGCCTGCGCACCGAAGCGCCGTATGACGCGGCGAAGATCTGCGGTCTGCTCGGCGGCGGCGGCCATGCCGCTGCGGCGGGAGCCAGCGTCCCCGGCGGCGTCGAGGGCGCGAAAGCAGCCATTTTGCAGGCGCTGCGCGACAGCGGCGTGAAGCTTTGAGGAGAACCTATGGCAAACGGAATCCTTGTGATCGACAAGAGCGCCGGTTGGACGAGTCAGGATGTGGCGGCCAAGCTGCGCGGCGTATTTCATGAACGCCGCGTCGGCCACGGCGGCACGCTCGACCCGATGGCAACCGGCGTTCTGCCCATTTTTATCGGCCGCGCGACAAGGGCGGCGGAATTTCTGGAATCAGCGGAAAAGGAATACATCGCAGGCCTTCGCCTCGGCACTGTGACCGACACGCAGGACACGAGCGGGACTGTCCTCGAAACGCATCTTGTGACCGTCACGCGGGCGGATGTGCAGGCCGCGCTCCAGCGCTTCCTCGGCCCGATCGAACAGGTGCCCCCCATGTACTCCGCCATCAAGATAAACGGCCAGAAGCTCTATGAGCTGGCCCGCAGGGGCAAAGAGGTCGAGCGGAAGCCCCGCAGCATCACCATCCACGAGCTGGAGCTGCTGGAAGGGGAGGGGACGGAGTATGTTCTTCGTGTCCGCTGCTCCAAGGGGACGTATGTGCGCACACTCTGCCACGATCTGGGCCGCGCGCTCGGCTGCGGCGGCTGTATGTCGTCCCTGCGCCGGACACGGGCCGGAAGCTTTACGCTTTCGCAGGCCGTCACGATGCAGCAGGTGCTGGATTTTGCGGCAGAACACGATCCGCAGGAGCTTCTCATGCCCGTCGACGCGGTTTTTTCGGTACATCCGCCGCTCATCGTCACACTGGGACAGGCTGCAAAGCTCAAAAACGGCGCACAGGTCAGGGACTGGCAGTTCCGGTCCGGAACCTATCGCGTCTACGCCGAGGACGGCGAGTTTCTGCTGCTTGGCCGCGTGGAAAACGGGCTGCTTACCACCATCAAGAGCTTTTTCGAGGTGAACACACTTGCAACATGACCGCGTTCTGGCCCTCGGCTTTTTTGACGGCATCCATCTGGGCCATGCCGCGCTTCTGAATAAAACGCGCGAGCGTGCGCGGGAGCTTAGCCTTACCCCGGCGGCCATGAGCTTTGACACGCATCCGGATACGCTCGTGTTTGGAACGGCCGTGCCGCTTCTCAATACCATGGCCGAGCGTGAGCTTCTCATGCGCAGGCTCTGCGGCATTGAAGAGGTCATTTTCGCGCACTTTGACGAGGCGATGATGCATATGCCGTGGGAGGTCTTCATCGAGGACTATCTCGTCCGGCAGCTGCGCGCCCGCCATGTGGTCTGCGGGCACGATTTCCATTTCGGCGACCGGGGACAGGGGAATCCCGACCGGCTGCGCGAAAAATGCCGCGCGCTCGGCGTCGGCTGCGACGTGATCCCGGAAATTCAGCTGGACGGGCAGTGCGTCAGCTCAACGGCCATCCGCGCGCTTCTGCGTTCCGGCGACTGCAAAACTGCCGCGCGTCTGCTCGGCCACGGCCAGCTTGTGACCGGCACCGTGCAGAAGGGCGCGGGCAGGGGAGCCGGGCTTGGCTTCCCAACGGCGAATCTGCCGTTTTCCCCGGACGTGCTCGTCCCCGCCTTCGGCGTCTACCGCGCGGAGGCGGAGCTTGACGGCAGGCGCTATCCCGCCTGCGTCAACATCGGCGTCCATCCGACGCTCGGCGCGCTGTCTGCGCCGGTGCTGGAGGCCAATCTGATCGGCTTCTCCGGCAATCTATATGGAAAGGAACTTGCAATCTGGCTGGAGGATCATATCCGCGGGGAACTGCGCTTTGAAAGCGTGCAGGCGCTGCGTGACCGCGTTTTGTACGACCGGCAGCTGGTCGCAGACTTTTATCAGATATGAACTTTGAACGCATTGGCGCTTCCCATCCGCTGTTTGAAGCGTCGTTTACCCTTTACGAAGCCAGTTTCCCGCCCAACGAGCGGCGCACGCGGGGAGACCACCTGCGCGCCTTGCAGGACGCGGACTTTTTCCCGCTTGGCGCGGTCGAGGATGGAAAGCTGCTGGTGGATGTGTTTTTGTGGGAGACGGAGGACTTCTGCTATCTTGAGCATTTTGCTGTTCAGCCGTCTCTGCGCGGCCACGGGACTGGCAGCACGATTCTCCGGCAGCTGCTGACGCAGGACAAGCCTTTGATTCTGGAGATCGAACCGCCGGAGGATGAGATTACCTGCCGCCGCAAGCATTTTTACGAGCGAAACGGTCTGCGGGCACAGCCGTACCGGCACGTGCAGCTCCCGTTTCAGGGCGGCGGCCTTATCGTCCCGCTTGTCATCATGGCGAACCGGGACCTTACTGCACAGCAGTGCCGCGCATTTCAACAATATCTGCTGAACCGTGTCGTCCGGTACACGCAGTACCGGAAAACGCTTGACATGGCTGATATAATTGACATATAATACACATCGTATGATTGCCGGAGGGAGGTGCGTTCCATGGCGGAGGGCGTGAAGATTGCCGCGCGGAACCAGAAAGCGTTCCATGAATATTTCATCGATGAAAAATTCGAGGCCGGCATCGAACTCACCGGGACCGAGGTCAAATCCATCCGCCTCGGCACGCTCAGCCTGAAGGAAGCCTGGTGCCAGATCAAGGACGGGCAGCTTTTCATCCGGCAGATGCACATCGCGCCCTATGAGCAGGGCAATATCTTCAACAAGGACCCGCTTCGCCCGCGCAGGCTGCTCATGCACAAGCGTGAGATCATGCGGCTGTACGGCAAGGTGAAGCAGGACGGATATGCGCTGATCCCGCTGAGCGTTTATTTCCGCGGCAGTCTCGTCAAGGTCGAGGTTGCGCTTGCAAGGGGCAAAAAGCTCTACGACAAGCGTGACGACGCCGCAAAGAAGGACGCCAAGCGCCAGATCGACCGCGCAATGAAAGGACGGTAATCCCATGGAAAATCCCATTATGACCCTCACAATGGCAGGCGGCGGCAAGATCGTCTGCGAGCTCTACCCCGACAAAGCGCCGCAGAGCGTCCGCAACATGATCTCCCTTGCCAACAAGGGCTTTTACGACGGCCTGATCTTCCACCGCGTTATTTCCGGCTTCATGATCCAGGGCGGCTGCCCCAAGGGCACCGGCACCGGCGGCCCCGGCTACTGCATCAAGGGCGAGTTCAAGCTCAACGGCGTGAAGAACAACCTCAGCCACAAGCGCGGCGTTCTGTCCATGGCCCGCGCGCAGGCAGCCAACTCCGCGGGCAGCCAGTTCTTCATCATGCACGAGGACGGCGAATTCCTCGACGGCCAGTATGCCGCGTTCGGCAAGGTGCTCGAGGGCATGGATGTCGTCGACAAGATCGCTGCTGTGAAGACCGACGGGAACGACCGCCCGCTCACCGAGCAGAAGATCGCCTCTATCCGCGTCGACACCAGGGGTGAGGAATACCCCGAGCCCGACAAACTCCGCGACCCCTACGGACGCGGATGACCGCGGCCGTCATTACCGGCGCGTCCGCCGGACTCGGCGCGGAATTCACACGCCAGCTCGTGCGTGAATTTCCGGAGATCGAGGAATTTTGGCTCATCGCCCGCCGCGTGGGCAAGCTCGAAGAGCTGGCGCAGCAGTTCCCGGAAAAGAAGTTCGTCTGCATGGGGCTGAACCTGCTCGACCCCAAAAGCTTCCGCTATCTCGGCGAAAAGCTGGCCGAGCAGAAGGCCGATGTGCGCGTGCTCGTCAATAACGCGGGCTGTGGCACGACGGGCAATATCGGCTCAAGCGCGTCGCCTGCAGACGTCATGCGCGTGGTCGACCTCAATGTCCGCGCGCTGACCATGGTCACGCAGGCTGTCGTGCCGTTTATGACGCGCGGCGCGAAGATCATCAACGTCTCGTCCATCGCGGCCTTCTGCCCCACGCCCCGCATGACGGTCTACAGCGCCTCCAAGGCGTATGTCTCCGCCTTTACCGGCGGCATCGCCGACGAGCTGCGCCCCAAGGGCATTTCCGTTACGGCTGTCTGCCCCGGCCCGATGAAGACCGAGTTCTTCGACGCTGCGGGCGACCATGACCTGTTCGGCAATATCCCGTGGTGTGACCCGGTAAAGGTCGTCGCCGGGACGATCCGGGCAGCAAAAAAGGGCCGGACGTTCTACACGCCGACGGCATTTAATAAATTCTATCGCTTCGTGGCAAAACTCCTGCCCATGAAGTGGATGATAAAAGCAACGAGAGTCTAATTTAGAGTTTTCCAGCGATCCGCAGCGGTTTTCCGCTGCCATATGGGGCTGCACTGGTTTCGACGGGGGCAGTGAGGCTGGATAAGCGGGCGGAGGCGCCTGGCCTCCATAAAACGGGCAATTTTTCTAAATTAACTGACAACACTTACGTTGCTCAGGCTGCCTAATTAGGCAGCCCGTCCTCCCCGGAAGGGCCACGAGCCGGGCTTGGGCGTGATCTAGTGGCGTCCGTGAACGCAGTAAGCTTTGCCTGCGTCATGCATCATGAAGCTACCAAGGCGCGGAGAGTGTCTGCTCCCGCCGCGCCGAGGGAATGTAAATAACAGACTGCGCCCGGAGAAAGTCCAGTCAAGTTGCTTTCGGACAGGGGTTCGATTCCCCTCAGCTCCACCAAAACAATATAATCCGAACCTTTTGCCGATTGGTCATGGGTTCGGATTTGTTGTTTCTGTTGAGGAAATTGAAGACTGGTAGCTTTGTCTCGATTCTTGACACAATGCTCAAGGTGTACTTAGCATAAGACGATATGTGCCGCCCTTACTGACCTCATGGAAACAGAAAAAATCGCCTGGATCCATTGCAGCGCAATGGATCCAGGCGGTGCGTTTCCATGATTCATCCCTCTCGGATACCTACGGTCTACACTCCCGCTTTCGTCATTATGTACTAACTCCACCCATTCCGTTTAGCCAAATCATCCATCGCAAAACAGAACCTCTCCCACCATGTCAATGCTGTCTGCAACGGGTCGCCCTCGCGGATTCGCAGGGTGCGGCGGATTTCCTTGGGGATCACGACGCGGCCGAGGTCGTCGATGCGCCGGACAATGCCTGTTGCTTTCATAAATTACTCCTCCAATGCCTTTCGTTTTGTGCTGGTTTCAAAGCTATTGTTTGCATACGCAGGAGAAATATGCAGGTAAGAAACATGACCGGTCACGCGAACCGGTCGTGTTTCGTTTATCGAAATTTTGTCGAAATATGGCGGGCGGCGTGGGCTATTTCGCGCCCTTCATCGTCAGGCTGATGCGGCCGCGCTTCTGGTCGACATCCAGAACGGCGACCTTGACGACATCGCCGACTGAGACGACCTCGGACGGGTGCTTGATGAATTTATTGCTGACCTGCGAGATATGCACAAGCCCGTCCTGATGGACGCCGATGTCGACGAACACGCCGAAATCGATGACGTTGCGCACCGTTCCGCTGAGCACCATGCCGGGCTTCAGATCCTTCAGCTCCAGCACATCCGTGCGCAAAATCGGCGCGGGCAGCTCGTCGCGCGGGTCGCGGCCGGGCTTGACAAGCTCTTTTACGATATCCTGCAGCGTCGGCACGCCGACGCCGCATTCTGCCGCAGCCTTTTCCGCACCGTAGGCGCGGAGCTTGTCGGGAAGATTGGCCATTTCCGGCTTTCCGGCATTTTTGAGATCGATGTCCAGCAGCTCCGCCAGCTTCTTCGCCGCGTCGTAGCTCTCCGGATGCACGCCCGTGCGGTCGAGCACCTGCTTGCTTTCCGGCACACGCAAAAAGCCTGCGCACTGCTCAAACGCCTTCGGCCCCAGCTTCGGCACCTTTTTGATCTGTGCACGCGAGGTGAACGCGCCGTTCTCCTCGCGGTAGGCGACAATATTTTTCGCCGTCGTCGCATTGAGGCCCGCGACCTGCTTTAAAAGCGGCGCGGAGGCTGTGTTCAGATCGACGCCGACGGCGTTGACGCAGGCCTCGACCACGCCGCCCAGCGCGGCGTCCAGCTCCTTTTCCGGCATATCGTGCTGGTACTGCCCGACGCCGATGGCCTTCGGGTCGATCTTTACCAGCTCTGCCAGCGGGTCCTGCAATCTGCGTGCGATGGATACTGCCGAACGCAGGTTCACGTCATACTGCGGGAATTCCTCCGCCGCCAGCTTCGACGCGGAATAGACGGACGCGCCCGCCTCGTTGACGATCATATAGGAAACGCCGCCGCCAAGCTTATGGATCATCTCGACGGCCATGGCCTCCGTTTCGCGCGAGGCCGTGCCGTTGCCGATGGCAAGATGGCGCACATTGTCCTTCTTGATGAGCTGAGAAAGCTTCGCGATCGCGTCCTGCTTCTGTTTTTCGCCGAACGTCGGATAGACGACCGTGGTGTCGAGCACCTTGCCCGTCTCGTCCACGACGGCGACCTTGCAGCCGTGGCTGTAGCCGGGGTCGAGGCCCATCGTCACATGGCCCGCCTTTTACCGGCGGCTGCATGAGAAGCGGGCGCAGGTTAAGGGCGAAATTATGAATGGCCTGCTCGTTTGCCATGTCCGTCAGCGCCGTGCGCAGTTCGCGTTCCATGCTGGGCTCCAGCAGCCGGTCATAGCTGTCGTCGCAGACGGACTTGATAAATTCCATCGCCGGGCTGCCGGGCTTTACGACGCCGCGCCGGATGCATTGCAGCGCTTCGTCGCGGTCAACGGACAGGCTGACCTTCAAGGCCCCCTCGCGTTCGCCGCGGTTGAGTGCCAGAACCTGATGGCTTTGTAAACGGGAAATGGGCTGGGAAAACTCGAAATACTGCCGGTAGACGGCGGTTTTGTCGTCCTCCACGTCCTTTGCCGCTGCCGAACGCGCCGTGCCGCGCCGGTTCATAAGCGTGCGCAGGCTCTTGCGCACCTCCGCGTCGTCCGAAATGCGCTCGGCAAGAATATCCGACGCGCCCGCAAGCGCGTCCTCGACCGTCTCCACGCCCTTTTCAGAGTCAATGTATGCCTGCGCCAGCACCTCCGGCGCGTCCATTTTCAGCGTCTGCGCGAAAATTGCGTCCGCCAGCGGCTCGAGGCCCTTTTCCTTCGCGATGGTCGCGCGGGTGCGGCGCTTGGGCTTGTAGGGCCGGTAGAGGTCCTCGACCTCAGCCAGCGTCGCCGCCTCGTCGATGGCCTTCGCCAGCTCCTCCGTCAGCTTTTCCTGCGCGGCGATGGAGGACTTGACCTCCTCGCGCCGCTGGGCAAGATTGCGCAGATATTGGAGCCGTGTTTCGAGCGTCCGAAGCGCTGTGTCGTCCATTGCGCCGTGCTGCTCCTTGCGGTAGCGGGCGATGAACGGAATGGTGTTGCCTTCGTCCAGAAGGGCAATGACGTTTTCAATATATTCCTGCTTGCAGTTTAATTCCTGCGCCAGAATTTCCGATATAGACTGCATGGGTTACTCCTTACTGAAAAAATCTTTTTGTATTGTATCACAAATCATGCTACAATCAAACAAAAAACTGTGGGAGGCTCCCGATATGCCGATTCGCGCACTGCTTATGGACATTGACGATACGCTGTTTGACTTTCAGACCAGCTCCCGGAACGCGCTTTCCATCGCGTTCCGCGCCTTCGGCCTGCCGTTCACGCCGGAGATGTGGGAGCGCTACCGCGCGCTCGACGCGGAGCTCTGGCAGCGCTTTGAGCGGGGCGAGATCACAAAAGAGGCACTCTATGTCGAACGCTTCCGCGTCTTTTTCGCGGAATACGGTCTGGAGGCCGACCCGGCGGCGTTTAACGCCGCATACTTCCGCGAATTGGGCGATCAGTGCAATTTCATGCCGCACTGCGAACAGGCGCTGCGGCAGCTGCACGCGCAGTACAAAATTTTTATCGTGACAAACGGCAACACGGAGATTCAGACGCGCCGCATCGCCGCCAGCGGCATGGCGCAGTATTTTGACCGCGTGTTTATCTCCGAGCAGATGGGCTGCAAGAAGCCTGACAAGCTGTTTTATGACAAGGTTTTCGCCGAGATCGGCGAGGATTACCGCGCGCAGTCCATCATGATCGGCGACAGCCTCTCAAGCGATATGCAGGGCGGCCGCAATGCCGGGATCCCGACCTGCCTCTATGGGCGGACGGAGCCGATCTCGCCGCTGTGCGACTATGCTGTGGCGGATCTGCTGGAGCTTCCGGCACTGCTTGCGCCGCTGTGACGAACCGGTGCGCGCAATCCGTATAAAATATTCCCATTTCCCAGATTTCCGCTTGCAAAACGCGGCGGAAGCCAGTAAAATAAATAAATATGAAAATTGTGAAATATTTGCGCTGAGCGCGTGCGGCGGAGGGCTTTTCTTATGCCGGCAGATATTCTGACCCGTATTCAAAACGAAATTCACGCCTTTTCCAAAGGCCAGAAAAAGATCGCGTCCTATATCCTGACCAACTATGACAAGGCGGCGTTTATGACGGCCAGCCGTCTCGGCAAGACCGTCGAGGTTTCGGAGTCGACTGTTGTGCGCTTCGCCGTGGAGCTGGGCTACGCGGGCTATCCGGAGATGCAGAAGACGCTGCAGGAGCTTGTCCGGAACAAGCTCACCAGCGTCCAGCGTATCGAGGTCGCCAGCGACCAGTTCGGCAATCAGGACGTCGTGTCCAGCGTTTTGCAGCGCGACGCCAACGCCATCCGCATGACGGCGGAGGCGCTGGACCGCGCGCAGATGACCCGTGCGGTCGGCGCGATTCTGCGTGCGCGGTGTATTTATATTGTAGGCGTGCGCTCGTCCGCGGCGCTGGCCAACTATCTGAATTTCTATTTCCGCAATATTTTTGAAAACGTGCGCCTCGTCTCCTCTACGGCCACCAGCGAAATGTTCGAGCAGCTTCTGCGCGTGGGACACGAAGACGTCGTCATCGGCATCAGCCTGCCGCGCTATTCCAGCCGGACAGTGAAGCTGCTGCAGTACGCACACGACTCCGGCGCGACCGTCGTGACCATCACGGACAAGCCGGAGGCCCCGGCGGGGAAGGTCGCCGACTATGTTCTGTGCGCCAAGAGCAACATGGTCTCGTTCGTCGACTCGCTCGTCGCGCCGATGAGCGTGGTCAACGCGCTGATCGTCTCCGTCGGCTTGCAGCAGGAGGACAGCGTGGCAAAAACCTATGAGGATCTGGAGCGGATTTGGGATGAATATGACGCCTTTGAGCGGGTCGAATAAAATTGTCGTTGTCGGCGGCGGCGGATCCGGCTTAGCTT
>ENA-OPCN01001938-OPCN01001938.1-human-gut-metagenome-genome-assembly--contig:-NODE-1938-length-12526-cov-5.834416_pt1 | contig 12526 bp, 5 predicted proteins | sample MGYA00241567_ERZ501485 | MGnify/ENA primary metagenome ERZ501485 (study PRJEB25962, sample SAMEA2042579) | human gut metagenome | biome: human gut; feature: human-associated habitat; material: faeces...
GAGGTGGGAGTCTTCTCGACTGAGATAAAATAACAGAGAAAATGAAAGAAAAAGAAATAGAAATAATAGAAGGATAGAGAAAATGAACACAGTGAATGAGACAAAAACATTTTCCTCACTTCCGGAGGAAGAATCAGCTTTATGGGAACGTATGAGAGACACTCTTTTGTGCCTTCAGACAGATAACAGCATTTCGGTAAAAGATCTGGCAAGCAGACTGGCATATTCTACGCAGGAATTCCTTTATCTGGCTGACATTTTCTTTGACAATTCTCTTGATACAATCAGGGAACAGGTGCAGGGATTGAATATGGAAGAGGATTATACAAATCAGGTCCTTCCATTTGAACGGATTCCTGATAGTTCTATGATAGAATATAAAGTTGTGAGAAGAATGGCACAGACAGTAGAGGCAGATATGTTGCCTTTAGAAGGTGATGTTTTTCAAAACGGAATGGAATATATCGAGAAGGATGTAAAGGAAAAGTGGAAGGAGAGGGAGCGTGCCGGAGAGTATATGCAGTTTTGGTGGCATGATGATTCATACCATTTCTTTTATATGATCGGGCAGGAAGTTCCAAAAGATGCCGGAAGGGAAAGTGAAAAGAAGAGAATTGATATTGGGGCATCGGATTATGCAGTTTTTACGTTAAAAGAGCAATATTGGGATAAACAGGCACCGGATATGATAAAAATGTTGATAAAATATGCGTTATGTGACTGGATAAAGCAAAGTGAAATGCACTATGACAATCGGAAAATGTATTTTATTTCTTTTGAAAACGGACTGTACTCAGTATATCTTCCTCTTGAAAAAAGAATGCATTCGGATTATGTAATGAAAAATAAAAAAGAGGAGAAAAAGATTTATGGAGTTGACGAGTGGATTAGTTATATTGATGAGCATATTACGGAGAATTTAACAGCAAAAGGCCTTGCAAAGCTGTTTCATTATTCCGAGAAACATTTAAAAAATATTTTCCAGCTTTATTATGAAACGAGAATCACCGATTACATAAAACAGAGAAAGCTGTACTTTGCTGCAGAAGAATTAAAAGAAGGAAAGAATCCGGAAAAAGTATGTGCCAAATATCAATTTGCAAGTTATAGCGTTTTTTCTAATGCATTTCGCAAAGAATACGGTGTTGTTCCGGCAAAGTATTACCGGATGGAATTTCAGAATATTGCATGGATCAATTACATTGATGAGCATATTACAGAAGATATCACACCGGAGATGATGGCGGAACATTTTAACTATTCCAGAGACTATTTTCGCAAAGCCTTTCAGGATGATTTTGGAATGGGACTTAGTGCGTATATCAGTCAGAGGAAAATACAAAAAGCCGCCAGAGAATTACGTCAGGGTGTCAAGGTGGCTAGTTTAGCAAAAAAATATGGTTTTAAGTCGAGAAATGGATTTGATAAAGCCTTCCGCAAAGCCTTTTGTACCAGTCCTTCCAAATATGCTAAAGCAAACACAGAAGTTGTTGACCTAAATCAGTTTTACTCAGAATATAAAGATAAAATGAAGGTATCCTTTATGGACGTTGATGATATCAAAATGGTTGGCTGGACGATCATCCCAAATCGTGGACGGGAAGTAGATATACCGGCACAGGTAGCATTCTGGCTCGATGAGGACTCACCATACTTCAAGAAAATGAACTCTGTAGCCGGAAGTGCGAATGGAAATGATAAGATTGCCATGTGGTATCATGACCCGGAATGTATCAATATTCAATATATCCTTGGACCGGTTGTAAACAACTTTACAAATGTGCCGGAAGATTCTGTGAAAATAGAGATAGCCGCCGGACGATTTGCTGTATTTGAAACAGACCGCGAAAGCGATGTGGATAATCTCGCAGATACCATCCGTATGTTTTCCCGATGTGTTTTTTATGGCTGGATAAAAGAACACCGCGACATGGTCTCTTTACAGAACTTTACTTTTGAAAGATACATCAATAAAAAAGTATACATATATGTTCCGATAAGCGTAAAATAATGAAGATAAAACAAAAGTTGTATTATCTATAATAAGCAAAAAAGAAAAATGCCCCGTCAGATTATTCAGTCTGACGGGATTTTTTTCTGCAAAAAATGTCAAGCCTTTTTTAAAAAAATCTAAAAAAGGTTCCAAAATGACGAAAAGACATCCGTCTGGTTGGAATACTTTTCAGAAAAGCTATGAATAAATGTACAAAAAAATACATTCTATTTTAAGAAAGTTGGTACAAACCACACAGGCTTACCCCTACTGTGAAAGCGGATGCCCTCACAAATACCACTGGATCTTCCGGGAAGGTGTGAAAAGGCAGAAGAAGCTTAAGTCAGGATATTTAAAATAGAATTCTAATGAACAGGACTTTGGGTGGGAGTGCTGAGTACATTCATTCGATATGTTTAGAGAAAACTTTACAGAAGTCAAAAAGCAAGTCTCAGTTTATTTGTTTTTATCCAATTATTTCTATCCGAAAGTTCCACACATAAAATCCTGACACAGCGTTTGGAAATTATAAATATCTGTAATTTTCAAACGGGTAATATCAAAGGAGGTAAAACAACAATATACAGTTATTTCATATGCAGATAATAATGTGAGAGTAGTTGAGACCACAATAAAAAGGTTCAGTAGAGAAAGCATATAAGCAGATAAATCGTATAGAAGTTGTTTTAAATCAATATATTGCTAAAGGAGCTATCCTTTGGCAATGGGAGTCGCGACCCCTTAGTAACATGTAGACAAAACCCAAAGAATGCTATCTAAATAGCGGAGTTTCTAAAGGAGGAAAACTTATGAAGACTTTAAAAAGAATGCTCGCAGTGATGCTCGCAGTAGTTATGATGATGGGACTTGGTGTAACATCAATGGCAAGGGAAACAACGTATACTGTAAAAATTTATTTACAGACAGCAACGAGAAATGCTAGTGGAGTAGTGACCGGAACGGATAAATTGAATTCAGGTAATCCAGTAACTGTGACAGTAAATGCAGGGACAACTTATGCGGATGCAATTGATCAGGCTTGTGCAACTAGTGGAAGTGGTATTTCAAATGCTGTATGGACTGGAACAACAGATAAATACCTTGATTCTCTTAAAGTAGGTGATAAAACTTATACAAATAAGGGAAGCTATCCAAATACAAATACATATATTGGAAATTCATGGATGTACTTTAATGGTGAGCCATCTACAATTCCAGCAGATATAAATAGCTATCCAGATGTAGTACTTTCTAAAGCAACTGTTAATGGAAACGTAACTTTTACATTAAGTTATGAATCAATGATTTATACATGGTAATATTGGAGGAAAATATGAATAAAATTAGAAAAATTCTTTCTGTTATTCCTATTTTATCATGTATATGTGTCCTTTCATTAACGACACATGCAGCTGAGAATCAAAATAAAAACTATTTATCAGATTTAAGGGCGTATGCAGGAGTTGAAAGTAAAGAAAATATAATTAAAGATTTTAAGCCTGATAAACTTGAATATTCAATTGTTGTTCCAAATGAAAAGGTAAGCGTTGGAGCAAAAATGTCCGAAAATGTGCCTGAAAATAGTAAGATTGTTGCATATTATACATGTCATATGTTTGGATATAGTTGGCCTGACAATGTAAAACTTGAAAATTCAGATTCTGCTAGTACAGATATATCTGCAATGTTATCAGACGAAACAGTTGAAGGTTCCACTGTTGAGATAAAAGTTGGTGTAGAAGGCAATGTAGATGAAGATATTCAAGAAGATATTCAGACTTATATGATCTATGTTCACAGAGAGGGTACAAAGTCTGCATTATTAACTACGAAATTAGAGGATTTACCAGGAGTGAGTGCATTAACATTAGCAGATAAAAATGCAGTAGTAGAGGCGAGAGTAACATATAATGAATTAACAGATGCACAAAAAGAAGCACTGGCGAAAGATTTTGCCTTTGAATATTGGGGAGAAGCAAAAGATGGCAAATCGATTGTTCGTTTTTGCACAAGCTGGGCAACAAATGATGCGCAGATCAAGGCACTGACAGATGCAATTGCTGCATTGTAAGAGATAACTAACAGCAAGCAATTCTATATGACTTTAAATAGTTACAAAAAAAAGAAGGAATTTCGCCTGCCAATTGGTTTGCTTAATTCCTTCTTAATATCAAATTAGTATCAAAATTTATTAGAATCAGATATCCTTAAAATCTGTTAAAGAAAAATCATCATCGTCATCATCTGAATAAATATCTTCTGGAGTTGTGCTCTCTACTTCGATGAAATCATCTTCAATCGGTGAGCTTTCTGCTGCATGAAGACTATTTAACTGCTCGCTGATCTTATCAATATCAGCTGCTGCAACGTTTGACTGTGTTGAAGATGTGCTCTGTGTTACATCATCAAGATCATTTAACTCTGCAGGAGCCTTATCAAAAATCTTAGTCTCGCCAGATGGACGGGAATCAGCTGGTCTAGTCGGACGCTGCGGTCTTTGCTGTGCATTTGTCGGTCTAGCCGGACGCTGTGCTCTTGGAGCAGCTGTCTCTGGTCTTCTAGCCGGTCTTGCCTGGCTTGAAGGCTGCTGTCTTACAGGTCTTGCCCCCTGTGTACGCTCAGAACTTTCTTCTCTTGATACACGTGTAACCTTAGATGTAGTTGTACTCTGCTCGAAACCTCTATCAGAATTTCTTGGAACACGACGTACACTGGAGGTACCCTCCTCACGGCCTTCTGTCATTCTTGTATCACCCATATGCTCGCTGCGTACTCTTCTTGTAGATGGCTGGCTTGATCTTGGTCTTGCCTGCTGTGCACGTGTCTTAGCTGCGTTCTCAAGCTCAGTAACCTTCTTATTTGCTTTCTTAAGCTTAGAAGACTTTGAGATCATACGGATAAAGAAAATCAGCATCAGTAATGTCACAGCTCCCAATGCTGCAACACCGATCATACCATACTTCTCTACCTTTTCCTTCAGATTGTTATAATTTTGCTGCTGCAGATTTGCAGAATTATTTAATTTCTCAATCTCATCACTATTCTGGGAAGACATTGAATTATAGTCTTCCTGTAAGCTTGAAAGCTCTGCACTTAAGCTGTCTGCTGATGCCTGCAGATCAGTATCAGGATCAGCTACATAGCGAAGGCAGGAACCATTTGATCCATCAAAACGATAAAAGCCCTGATTTCCATCAGAATCCTGTGCATAAATCAGATACATATTTTCGTCACCAGCTGCTGATTTAAACCATGCTGGAACAACGCGGCCGCTGACATTAATATCTACGCGCTCATATCCGCTTGGAACAGTTACATCATCATTAGGAAGAACAATTGCATAAGAAGTTGTTACAGATGTAAATGCTACATATGGGATAGCCTTATCCGTCTCCTCATTGTATACATACCATACAACGCTTGAATCATCCTGTACAACTGGCAGCAGATAAAGTCCTGTTGCTGTCTTAGCAGCGTTGCATACATTTCCATGATAAGTATAAGTAATTTGCTCAGAGTCTGCCGGAAGTGTTACTCCGTCAAGTGACTGTGCAATATTTAATTCCTGTGTCGTATTATCTGTTGTTTCCTGAGATTCTTCCTGACTCTCAGCGTTTGAATCCTGTTCTTCTGCGTTTGTCTCACCATCAGTCTCAGCTGATGCTTCAATTGACTCGGTTGCGACTTCGTCTGCGAAAACCGTTGCTGCAGGAACAGCTACGGTCATGCATGCTGCCATAAACAGCCCTGCAAAACGTCTCATGTTTTCATCCTCCAAATTATCTGTTCTTTTTTTGTGTTGCTTTGTTTTATCAACATTTACCGTACTTGTCTATACTAAAGCACAAAATGTGTTCTGTCAATAGATTTGCTTGAATTGTTAAGATAATTGCAAGAAACCAGAATTAAAAAGAACCCCTCAATGGGGCGGTGAATTAAGAAAACATTTTAGCAAGGAACGGTGTAGCCAAACGGCTATGCCGTTCTTTGCTGTTTTTCCGTTGTATTTTGGGCTTTTTCTTTCGCCCGTTCAAAATCAAATGCACCGATGAAGTTATATACAATCGTGATTTCCCTTGTCTTGGATTTTTTGTCGGTATGGGAAACTTCGATACGATCTATAAACTCCCGTAGCATAGCAGCGTCAAGCTGCTGCATATCGGTGTACTTCTTTACCGCGCTGATAAACGCTTTAACGTTGGTCTTTTGTTTTTCCTGCTGCTTGATTTCTTCCCGTAGCACTTCTGCCATAGCTTTTAGATTGCTCTGCTCCAATTCGTAATCATGGGACATTTTGATAAACCGTTCGTCAGATAATTTCCCGGTTACATTGTCCTCATATAAATGCATAAACAGATTATCCAACTCGGCAATACGGCTTTCGGCTTTGGAAAGTGTTTCGCGCTTGCAGGAAAACTCTGCGTCGCGCTCTCGCAAACGGCTGTCTGCTGCTTCCTGCACAAACTCGGCTTCATACTCTGTTACATAGTCGATTGCTTCCCGTAGGTTTTTCAAAACGATTTCATACAGAACAACATTTTTGATTGAATGGGTCGTACACAAGTCTTTGCCTTTGCGATAGGTTGAACAGATAAAATATTTCTGTTCTTCGGTGAAGTTCGTTGCTCGGCATTGATACATTTTACCGCCGCACTCTGCACAATAAAGCAGCCCGGAGAAAATACCCATATCGCCCATTTTGGTGGGGCGGCGGCGGGATTTGCGTATGTTCTGCACAATGAGAAATACACTTTCCTCTACAATCGGCGGCTGCGTGTTCTCAAAGATCACCCATTCGGACGGGTCGTTCCACAACTTCTTTTTGCTCTTGTAGGATTGCTTGCGGGTTTTGAAGTTTACAGTATGCCCTAAATACTCTATCTTTTCAAGCATACGGGAAACCGTTTCATTCGTCCACTTGTACGGGTTTGCCCCCGGCTTCGGCTTGTTGCCGACTTTCATACCCTTTGACAACCAATAGAACGTAGGATTGAGGATTTCGCTTTTCTCTAACCATTTTGCAATTTGTGTCGGTCCCATGCCGGAAACGCACAATGCGAAAATCTGCTGCACAACGGCTGCGGCTTCCTCGTCAATAATCCACTTCTTTTTGTTGTTGGGGTCTTTCATATAGCCATAAGGCGGGATTGTAGTAAGGTGTTCGCCGGATTTTCCCTTTGATTGCCAAGTAGCGCGTATCTTCTTTGAAGTGTCGCGGGCATACATTTCATTGAACACGTTGCGGATTGCGGTAAACTCGTTTTCGCCCCGCGTACTGTCAACTCCGTCATTGACCGCGATAAAATGCACGCCAAAATCGGGGAACAGCATATCGGTGTAGAAACCGACTTGCAGATAATCACGCCCGAAACGGGACATATCTTTGACGATAACGCGCTTGATTTTTCCAGCTTTTATATCGGCAAGCATACGTTGAAATCCGGGACGGTTGAAGTTTGTACCGGAATACCCGTCGTCCTCGTCATAATGTCGATAAGCGGTAATTCCATGCTCCCGGCAGTACCGTTCCAAAATCTTCTTTTGAGACGAGATTTGTCAAGGTGGTTTTCTGCAAAAGGATATCAAAAGAGCAATGGGGCTGCCACACGTCATTTGTATGGCAGCCCCTCCACAATTTAATGCTAATGCGCAACTGGTCTGCCTAAATGGGCAGCAAAGTCAAGCGATTGATACATTTCTTAATGCAAGCAGTACTGATGACGGTCAAGTTGGAACGCCTTATCGTGTTTATTTATGGCACTATTTATACGTTATACAACTCGCCGTTTTCAAATTCTTCATTAGTTATTGGTTCTAACTCGCCATAGTAGTTCTCCAGAAAATCATAAGCATACTTGCGGTTAAGAAGGTCATGTATTTTCTGGTTGTAATAGTTTCTAAGGCAGCTATAGCACGAAGGCGAGCAATTGCATCCTTTTGTGATAGCAATAGCCTTCTCAACCACTTGTCGGAAACAGCGGCCATCCTCAGTAACGAGTCTTCTTACATGGCCAGCACCACCCGCAACAGCGTCGTAAAGAACGATGGCATAAATCAGCTTGTTGTCATATACGATCTTGTGGAGGCAGCCCTTAATATCGTTTCTCTCAATATCCATGACGGAAGACAGAGCTTCTAATAGCGCATACATGACAGACAGCATAACTTCTTGATTGCCGGCCTGTGGTGTCGAGAAAACCAATCGCACAACATCCGTCTTGAAAACATGACAGAGCTTATTTTTGACCAGTTTGACTTCGCAGTTTTTTCCCCATGGAGTAATGTGTTTCTTCTCCAGGGTTTTCTGGTGGGAATTAAACCCAGCCACTTCCATGTTTTCCATGGTGCTTTCAGCATAACCGCAATGTGGGCAGACATAGAAATCATCGTTGCAAACGACCATAAGGGAGTCATTGATGGACGTTTCCATCTGGAAACGATTGCCGTCCTTCATGACGAAGGCGTATTTCTGCATGACCTGCCGCTGAGCGTCGCCAATATAGAAGTCATCACTGCGAAACGCCTTATCTGGTTTTCGCATAGGGACGTCCTTCGGTTTTGCGTCTGCTACAAAGCCCTTTCTCGGCTCAATAGCCTGCTTCCATCTGGATTTCGAAATGATCTCATGACAGGAAACACAAGGTTCTCCTCCCTCATCGGGCTCCATCAGTCTATGATTCCAAGTCATGCACGAAGGGTTGTTGCACTGAGCAATATATGCAGTTTCCCAATCTTGTCCGGTGGTCTGAGGCAACTTTCGGATGTATCGGCTTGTATAAAGCTTGCCATCTGCCACCACCTGCGAGTCCGGTGCATACTCGGAGATTGCCAATTGCAGATCGCGGACCATTTGTAGCTTCTTATCTGTGGCAGCATTCGTGTTTTGATACAGTTCGACAGTATCTACCGGGAACCCGTACTTTGGCAGGACATTATTCCTTACGAGGAACTCGATAAGCTCGTTCCTTCCTCGATTGTCCTCTTTCCCTCGACGATAAGACCATAGCTTTTTCTCGACCGCCGCGGCTTGTTGCGTCAATCCCTCGGCAAGAAGGCGCCGGTATTCATCAATGTAGTATTGAACAGTCCCGCGAAACTCATCCACAGCGACTTTCAAAACGCCGTCTTTGCCAACAAGTTTCTCTGTCCATGAGAAATCATTGATTCCCATAACTCTGTGCATAGATTCGGGAATGGATGCCTTCAGAACATCCTTTAAATGTTCTGGTTTACTTGACAAGTACGCGCAGAAACGTTCCCAACCGTCCCCGCTCAGCAGTACATCGGCGTTGTTTGAATTGTATACATCAACCTGTTTTGCAAAGAAGTCGCTCAACGCGACGGCAAAGATATGCCGCAGTATAATTTTCTCATTACGAACTGTGAACAACGGCACACCGATTTTGCCGGTAATCATGTTCTCCGGATTCTTGAAATAGGTAAAGTCGTGGGAACTGAGCTTAGCATATGTAAGTGAGAACGCCGCTGCATTTTTACCGCGACCTGCGCGTCCTGCTCTTTGCACATAGTTTGCCGGTGAAGGAGGCATATTCCGCAGGTATACAGTCTCCAGATCACCCACGTCAACACCCATCTCGAAGGTCGTTGAGCAGCTAAGAGCATTGATCTCTTTGTTGACGAACATCTCCTGGTACTTTTGTTGTTCCTCGCGTCCGAGCTGTGCCGTATGCTCTTTAATGTGAAGCGGCTGCATGAGAGAAGATTGATAGAGTTTTGCATAGTGATTATCCTTTAAAAGACTATCATGCGTGATCCGACGAAGATGGCCGCCGCATTTGAGCGTGGTACACATGTCTTTACAGTTCATCGTGGTGGTCTTCCCGCAGACATCACACACATAGATCGGAATATCTTCCGTTCCAGAGCTAACAGTAAAGCGCTCTGTGCTGAAATAGAACTCATCGTTTCCGGCGGTAGAAAGAGATTCCTCGCCTCTAAGAACCTCATCCCAATACATCTGCAGCAACTCGTTTGCGGATGCCTCATCCAGATTCAAAACACTCATAACACGCTTGAGACGTCCGTTCTTCAGAAGACTACCGTTTTTCCTAATGGCAGCAGACCAACCGGCAAGGTAAGACTTTTTCTTATCCTTGTCCATATCCTTACAGCGCTTTACTCGTTTGGGCTTTGGAGTATAGAAAATGTACTCCCGCTCATCATCGGTCAAATCACAGTCTCCCTCCAATGCGCCATGGTAAACAATTTCCATGGCAAGCAAATCGAAGAGAGCCTTCACATCTTCAACTTTTTGTTGATAGGCTTCAGCAACACCCGACATAATTTCCTCGGCGTTCCCTTTATAATTGAACTTGAGGATGCCCAAAGAAGCCAAGCTGGTGCTTCGGCGTGCATTGACCATCTCGTTCAGGACGGCGATCCATGCGTTTTTTCGGCTCGTCGCCGTTAAATTCTCAACGCCTTTGTCTCCCGGTTCAGCAAATGTTCTACATGAATCGAAATAGGATGTGAGTTCATCCACAAAGTGCTGGATTTCCCAAGGATGCGCTGCCATATTTTCTTTGTTCTTCTCAACAACATGCCAGATGCCACGCCTGCGAAGGAACTCACTATAGGCCGCCGTCATGTACGACGCAAAAAATGCCGCCTCTCCTCTGCTGTCGGAGAAAGAAAGGAATTGCCTCTTGCGGCGGACAATATCAACCTGAGCGCCTTGCTTTGCAGCTCCAAACAAGCTCTTTTTAACCGGCTGTGCGCTTTTCTTGCTCTTGAGAACTTTCTCGCTCTCCGGCAATTCTTCAAACAACGAGGTGCCAAGAACTGCTGTTGCCGCGTCATATCCCAAGTAGAAGGTTTTGAATGTGCCAAAATTGCAGCTCGGGCATTTTCCATCTCCGCGCGAACCGCTTTTTCTTGCTTTCCTAAGCTTTACATAGTGGGTTAGCCCACATGTACAGGGAGGGTCTGCCTTCAAACTTTCATGAATAAGGGCACCGCATTTTGAGCACAGGATATAATCATTTTTACCGATTTCCTCTGTGTCATCTTCGTCTTCCTCATCCAAATCCAAGTCGATATCTCGACTGTCTCTGAGAAGGTAATACTCAATTTCAGGATCGTAAGAGCTGTTTGCAAACTCAAGCTTTCCATCCACTTCTTTTCCGGCTACTGCTACTCTTCCGCAATCATCACAGATCGCACACTCGAACACTTTCCAATTTTCGTCGCCTATCGTAATGCTCCTGTTTCGGTTGAGCATCAACTTTTTGTTTTGACCAAGCGTAACATATGCGCCCTCAAGCGCTTTTGCAAACATGTGGTAACGCGCTTTTATCAAGGCAGACTTGTTTTTGGAAGCTTGCGCAGCCACTCCAATAATGTTTACAACATCCTGCTGGGTCACATTGTGGGTTGCTCTGAGTGCTCTCGTTATCTCGGGAATCGTCATAGGATGACTTGTTATTCTGCGGAGGTCTCGATAAACTGAGGCACTAACGCACAGATCATAAAGATACTCAGCGTCGGGAATACCATCTGGAATTGGAAGCCCATAATCATCAGCAATGACATTCAGGGGCTTTTGAGGATCAATAAGCTCCGCAAACATAGACAGGGGGACATCGACAGGTTCCCTATCATAAGACGGAACCACACTTTGAGACCTGATAATATCCTCAGCATAAAAAGATGCGTTGCACAGCGTTTCCGCAAACTTGACGATATCATCATCCGCTTCTTTTCCGCCTAGCGTGGCGCTGGTGAGAATATGGAGGACATTTGCCGGGTTGCTGATTCGTGCTTTAAGCCGCTTCAGCAGCAGGGACGTTTCCATTCCCGTCGCTCCCCGATAGATATGTGCTTCATCAAGGACAAGGAAACGCAGTTTCGCTCTGGAAAAGACCAGGTCATCCTTGGGCCTGAGCATCATATACTCAAGCATGGCATAGTTCGTCACGAGGATATGCGGAGGCGTCTTTTGCATCTGATCGCGAGAAACGATCTCATTTTTCAGCGGCTTCAGGGGACGTCCATTTGCATCCTTGTACACCTTACCATATTCAGCAATCCCGTCCTGTTCATTTTGCTTTGTGCTGCTGTTATAGACGCCGAAAGTAATCTCAGGATAGCTCTTCAGCAGATTGCGCAGCCTTTTCATCTGGTCGTTGGCAAGAGCATTCATCGGATAAATCAGAATCGCTCTCACGCCGGATGAAAGAGTACCTTCTTCGGCCTCCCGAAGCAAGTGATTGATTATCGGAATGATGAAGCACTCCGTTTTACCAGAGCCGGTTCCCGTGGTAACGATCAGGTTCTTACCTTTGTTTGTCTTTCTAAGGGCTCTTTCCTGATGGAGATACAGCCCACGGTTGATCTGGATCTCTTTTTCACCATCGGGAATATCTCCCTCCAAACTGTGGAAGAGTGAAGACGCCTCGCCCTCCTCAATCATCTGAGCAAGGCTTTTTCCGGTTTTATATGAGTCGCTGACGTCAAGATAGGGGCCTTTTGCAATAGCACCTTCCTCACGCAACGCAGCAGCAAACTGCGCAG
>ENA-OPCN01001942-OPCN01001942.1-human-gut-metagenome-genome-assembly--contig:-NODE-1942-length-12518-cov-4.918318_pt1 | contig 12518 bp, 7 predicted proteins | sample MGYA00241567_ERZ501485 | MGnify/ENA primary metagenome ERZ501485 (study PRJEB25962, sample SAMEA2042579) | human gut metagenome | biome: human gut; feature: human-associated habitat; material: faeces...
GATAGTCCCACGATATGCGAATATTGGGTAGAATTGTGAGAGTGCGTAGCACGGAACAATTCGTAGGTATCATAGTTGGGGGCTTTTGCCCCCAACATCTATTGCAACAATGTATCATAAGAATAAGGATGTTGAAATAATGTATGTAGAAAGTATAAAATAAGAGTTTTTATTTTGTAATTGAAAATATACAGGATTTGTAGCATAATTAATGGCGGTACGATAGCGTTATATATGGTGTCAGTGTGAGTTGACATGTGTGCTGTGAGATAGGATATATAATAAGGTATATGTGCACAGCATATATATATGTTATTGAAAAAATGTACAGAAATGAGGTTTAATATGCCGGATAATAATGGAAACAGAATTATGAATATAATATTCAGAATATCTATCATAGGTGTTTTTTATACAGGACTTAAGGCAATATATAATTATTATGTGCTTATGCAGGGATATTCATCATTTAAGGGAGAGGAATTTTTTGGCATGGTAGCACTGCTGGTAAATGATTATATGTTTATGCTCATACTTATGATAGTGGCAGTTATATTTAATGTGCTTACTAAAAAAACATTAAGTAGCAAGGCATTTACAGTAAGGACTGTAAGCATAGTAGCAGCACTTATAGCAGGGCTTATGTCATTTCCAGCAATGGGGATGTTTGCATATATTGCGATAGCCAAGTATCCACAGGTGGCACAGATAACTGCAATACCCGTTGATATATTTACACTTACAGAAGTGTATACATCACCTATGACGGACTGGCTCATACAAAGACCATATCTTTTCTATATGTATTTTGTTTCATTTGCAGTGTTTGCAGTACTTGCCGGAACTTCCCTGTATACAGTGATTAAGACAGTGACGGCAAAAAGTAACAGAATGTAGAAAAAGTGTTGTGAAAAATAGATTTTTACACAGGAAATGAGGATTTGAATGAAGATAGTAACGCCTGATTATTATAAAGATTTCAGATGTATAGCAGGTGACTGTACAGATACGTGCTGTGCAGGCTGGGATGTAGATGTGGATGAAGCTTCCTATAAATACTATAAAAAGGTAAAGGGGAGCTTTGGAAAAAGATTAAAGTCAGTTATGGTGCCATCAGAGGAGGGCGGATGTACATTTACACTTAATAATGGAAGATGTCCGTTTCTTAATGAGGAAAATCTGTGCGACCTATACATAGCACTTGGCGAGGACAAGCTGTGTGAAACGTGTGCAGAGTTTCCGAGGTTTATCAATGAATATGGCGGAATAAGAGAGATTGGAATAGCACCATCCTGCAAGACAGCGGGCGAGCTTATGTTAGGCTACAGGGATGAGCTTACATTTGACGAAAAAGACAGCAATGAGCAGGTAAGTGCCTACAATGATATAGACCCGCTGACTTATATGCAGCTAAGGCAGGCAAGGATAATAGCCTATAATATAGTGTCGGACAGGGACTATACGATAGCTGAAAGGGCTGTGCTCATCCTTATGTTTGCAAAGGATATACAGCATTATCTTGATAAGGAGAGGGACGAGCTTATAATAGGTGTCTGTAAAAGATATGCAAAGGAAGACTACAGGGAAAGTAAGCTTGATAAGGCACGTTCCATAGCTGCGAAAAAAAAGGATGCATACCTTTATACAAGGAGGTTTTTCGACAGGTTCAAGGGTATGGAGGTCATTAATCCAGACTGGAATATATATGTAAGAGAAGTCAATACTTTCTATGAGAAATGTGAGGATGATAAAGCCTTTGCAGATATAGTGCTTGAATTTGACGAATACTATAAGGATAACCAGCACGAATATGAGCAGATACTTATGTATTATGTATACAGGTATTTCCTTGATGCGGTGTACGATTATAATGTCCTGCTTAAGATGAAGGGAGCTGCTGCCGGGCTGCTATCACTAAAGATTATGGATGTGGCTGACTGGTATCTTAATGATAAGAAGTTAGACTTTGTAAGACAGGTTGACCTTGCACATCTTTACTCAAGGCAGTATGAACATTCTTATTATAATTATGAAGAGTACAATAAGTTTTTTATGACTAAGAGAAGATATGGTTATGAAAATCTTATAGCACAGCTTTTTGCACTGGAATAGGCGTAGATAGCCTGGTAAGCCGTGTGAAAGTAAAATAAAGTCTATAATCAATCAGTTTTAACTGGTTAAATAAAAAGGTGTGAATATTTCGCACATAGGATTGGTGCCGGCGCACACCAGACACTAATCTGTTATGCAAAAAGTGCGCGGAAATGAGGATTATTATGAAGATGATACTTAAGTATCTGGAAAAACTTAAGAAAGAATGTGTTCTTGCACCTCTTTTTAAGATGCTTGAAGCACTATTTGAATTGTTCGTACCACTTGTTGTGGCATCAATTATCGACAGAGGTATAGCCAATCAGGATACAGGCTATATCGTAAAGTCGTGTCTTATGCTGCTTGCACTTGCTATTATTGGTCTTACATGTTCAATAACAGCGCAGTATTTCAGTGCAAAGGCAGCAGTAGGATGTGCGACAGGCATAAGACATGCACTGTTTAAGCATATCCAGTCACTTTCATTTACAGAGCTTGACGAGCTTGGAACATCAACGCTTATGACACGAATGACAAGTGATATTAATCAGGTTCAGAATGGTGTTAATCTTGTATTAAGACTTTTCTTGCGTTCACCATTTATAGTATTTGGTGCGATGATTATGGCATTTACTATAGATATAAAGGCTGCTCTTATATTTGCAGCAGCTATTCCAGTGCTTGCCATAATCGTATTCGGTATTATGGTTGGTACAAGACCTTTATATAAGAAGGTTCAGGCTGGTCTTGATACTATTCTTGGAATAACAAGGGAAAATCTTACTGGTGTCAGGGTAATAAGGGCATTTAACAAGCAGGAGGATGAGCTTAAGCATTTTAAGGATAAGAATGAAGAGCTTAATCATCTTCAGAAGTTTGTAGGTAAGATATCAGGACTTATGAATCCTCTTACTTATGTAGTTGTAAATGTTTCTATCATAGTACTTATATGGGTAGGTGGTGTGAGAGTTAATCAGGGAGCTTTAACACAGGGACAGGTTGTAGCGCTTTATAACTATATGTCACAGATACTTGTTGAGCTGATTAAGCTTGCCAACCTTGTTATAAATATAACAAAGGCACTTGCATGTGCAGGACGTATCCAGTCTATATTTGATGTTAAGCCAAGTATGCAGGACGGTACAGGACACGTAAAGGAAACTAAGGATGATGTTCCTGTTGTTGAATTCAAAAATGTATCTCTTACTTACAGTGGAGCAGGTGATACAAGTATAGCAGATACAAGCTTTAAGGCGTACAGGGGACAGACTATCGGTGTTATCGGTGGTACAGGTTCAGGTAAGTCAAGTCTTGTCGGACTTATTCCAAGATTTTATGATGCGACAGAGGGCGAGGTTCTTATTGATGGTGTCAATGTCAAGGATATAAGTATAGAAGAGTTAAGGGATAAAGTCGGCATAGTTATGCAGAAGGCAGTTCTTTTTAAGGGCAGCATAAGAATGAATATGCAGATGGCAAAGCAGGATGCAACTGACAGTGAGATAGATGAGGCACTTGCCATAGCACAGGCTAAAGAGTTCGTTGATAAGAAGGACGGACGTCTTGATTATATGATTGAACAGGGCGGAAAAAATCTTTCAGGTGGACAAAGACAGCGACTTACTATTGCAAGAGCTGTCGTTAAGAAGCCGGATGTGCTTATCCTTGATGACAGTGCATCAGCGCTTGACTTTGCTACAGATGCAGCACTCAGGAAGTCTATAAGGACAATGCCAAACAATCCTACAGTATTCATAGTATCACAGAGGTCAGCATCACTTATGCATGCAGATAAGATTATCGTGCTTGATGATGGAAAGGTTGCAGGAATTGGAACACATAGTGAGCTTATTAAGAATTGCGAAGTATACAGGGAAATATATAATTCACAGTTTAAGGATGCGAAGGGTGCGTAATTGCTGTATTGCGTGAATTGTAAAGCAGTGGAGCAATCCGTTAATATCAGTGGGACAAAGTATACTTGTATGATAAGTATCGTAAACTTTAGATGCAGATGATTATATATAATGCTTTATTGTTTTGCAATTAATGAATTTTAATACATTTGGTACTTATATCATACTATAAATGAAATGGAGTAGTTATGAAAGATAATAAGAATAAAAAGAAAGCCCAGAAGGGCACGCTTTTAAAGGTTCTTAAGAGGATAAAGAAGTATAGTGGTTTTCTTATACTGTCTATACTTATGGCAGCAGTAACTGTTGCTTCTACTTTATATGTTCCTATTCTTGTCGGACGTGGAATAGACCATATAGTAGGACCTGGCAATGTTGACTTTGCTGGCATAGCAAAGGTACTTACAACAATAGGTATTGTGGTTGCCATAACAGCACTGTCACAGTGGATAATGAATATATGTAACAACAAGATTACTTATCATGTAACAAGAGATATAAGAGATGAAGCTATGGAAAAGATACAAAGGCTTCCGCTTAAGTATATAGACGGACAGTCTTATGGTGATATCGTAAGCCGTGTTATTGCGGATGTTGACCAGTTTGCAGATGGTCTTCTTATGGGCTTTACACAGTTTTTCTCAGGTGTGCTTACTATAGTAGGAACTTTAGTATTTATGCTTACTATTAATGTAAAGATAACTCTTGTAGTTGTACTTATTACGCCGGTTTCATTTCTTGTGGCGAGCTTTATAGCCAAGAAAACATTTTCAATGTTCAAGCTTCAGTCAGAAACAAGAGGTGAACAGACAGCCTTCATAGATGAAATGATAGGTGGAGAAAAGGTTGTAAAGGCATATGGCTATGAGGGTGAGGCTGTTGCACGTTTTGATGAGATTAACGAAAGATTACAGAAGTACTCATTAAGAGCTATATTTTTCTCATCTATAACTAATCCTTCAACAAGATTTGTAAATAGTCTTGTGTACGCAGGTGTTGCGGTAACAGGCGCATTTATAGCTATATCAGGTGGAATTACAGTAGGACAGTTATCAAGCTTCTTAAGTTATGCTAACCAGTACACTAAGCCTTTCAACGAAATCTCGGGTGTCATAACTGAGCTTCAGAATGCGCTTGCATGTGCTGCAAGAATGTTTGAACTCATAGAAGAAGAATCGGAAATTCCAGATGCCCCAAATGCGGTTGACGTAAAGGAAGTTGATGGACGAGTAGACCTTGATAATGTATATTTCTCATATACACCGGACAAGAAGCTTATTGAGGACTTTAATCTTCACGTAAAGAAGGGTCAGAGAATTGCGATTGTCGGCCCTACAGGATGCGGAAAGACTACAGTTATTAATCTTCTTATGAGATTTTATGATGTTAATTCAGGAAGCATAGATGTATCGGGAACTGACATAAGGGAAATGACAAGATATTCTTTAAGACATGGCTTTGGTATGGTGCTTCAGGAAACATGGCTTAAGGCAGGAACTATAAGGGAGAATATTGTTATGGGTAAGCCGGATGCAACGGATGAAGAGATTATAGAGGCTGCAAAGGCTTCACACTCTTACGGTTTTATAAAAAGGCTGCCTAATGGCTTTGATACTGTTATTGGTGAAGACGGAGGAAGTCTGTCACAGGGTCAGAAGCAGCTCTTATGTATAACAAGAATTATGCTTACAAGACCACCTATGCTTATTCTTGATGAAGCGACATCTTCTATTGATACAAGAACAGAAATCAAAATCCAGAATGCATTTGCAGAGCTGATGGAGGGAAGAACAAGCTTTATCGTAGCGCACAGACTTTCAACAATCCAGTCGGCAGATGTCATACTTGTTATGAAGGACGGTCATATCATAGAAAAGGGTAATCATGAAGAGCTGCTTGCAGCAGGCGGTTTCTACAAGACACTTTATGAAAGTCAGTTTGATACGGCTACGGCATAGGGATGTTTGCAGAAAAATGATGTGGTGTATCCGCCATATAAAATCAGAACAGTAAAAGATTTAGTTAATATCTAATATCACGAGGAAAATTTATGAAAATATTTCTTACAGATATATCAAATATGGATGATAACATTATGAATAAAGGACTTGAACTTGTCACTGACTATCGAAGAAATAAGGTTGAAAGGTGTAAGTTCAGGGAAGATAAAGAAAGAAGCCTCGCTGCGGGGCTTCTTCTTAATTATGCTACGAAAATGTATGCTGAATATATGAAAATGCAGATGAAGTATGAGCATGTTATTGATGATGTAAAGGATGGTATTGAGTGTAATGTAGAGAATAATTCTAAAAATAATAACGGATGTGATGGCAAATATAATAAGGAGAATAATATTGAATATAAAACAGACGGAAATATTATTGTTAATGTCAGGCTTGATGAGTTAGTTGAAAATTATGATGCTTCATATGATTATGATATAGAGTATGTGGCAAATGGAAAGCCTGTATACAGGAATTCAGATATATATTTTAATTTATCCCATGCAGGTAATTATGTCGTGTGTGCGGTATCGGATAAAGCTGTGGGAGTTGACATAGAAAGGCAGAGAAAGAATGTAATCAGGGTTGCAAAACGCTTCTTTACGCAGGCAGAATGTGACTGGATAGGTAATGACAGCTTAAAGTTCAGCAGGATATGGACACTTAAGGAGGCATATGCAAAGCTGACAGGTGAAGGAATTGCGGGGACAGTGTCTAAAGCAGAGTTCAGGCATGAAGCAGATAATGGAATTAATGATGCTGTTGTGGCAGACAATGCTATTTGTTCAGATAATATAGAAAAAGTGAAAATGTATATATCTGGTAAAAAAGTGGATAATATAAAAATATATGAACTTAATATTATTAAGTCAGAATATGCTATATCCGCTATAGAGTACGTTTCTGACTAATGATTGTTATAAAATAAAAAACTAGAGTTTTTTTATCAAAAAAAGGGTGGAAATTAAAAAAAAATGACTGTATAATGTAGAAAAAATTTTGCAACGAAGATGTAGCCGGTAGTAATTATGTGTACTGCCGGATATTTATTTTTTCGTGGATTGTGTGGATTGCAGAGTGGTGTGTAATCCTCACACATAGGTGAAGGGCAGGATTTAGTTCCAGAATTCACACATAACTATTATGTTTAAACCAATATGCCATATGGCAGTTAGGAGGAAAAATGGCTGTAAAGTATGTATTTGTAACAGGCGGTGTTGTTTCAGGACTTGGTAAGGGAATAACAGCAGCATCTTTAGGAAGATTATTAAAGGCACGTGGATTTAAGGTGACTATGCAGAAGTTCGATCCTTATATCAATATCGACCCTGGTACTATGAATCCTATCCAGCACGGAGAGGTGTTTGTAACTGATGACGGAGCAGAAACAGACCTTGACCTTGGACATTATGAAAGATTTATAGACGAAAGTCTTAACAAGAATTCCAATGTAACAACAGGTAAGGTATACTGGTCAGTTCTCCAGAAGGAGAGAAGAGGTGACTTTGGTGGAGGAACAGTTCAGGTTATTCCACATATTACTAATGAAATAAAGAGCCGTTTCTATAGAGATTATTCCACAGATGAAACTAAGATTGCCATTATTGAAGTTGGCGGTACTGTAGGTGATATTGAGTCACAGCCATTCCTTGAGGCTATAAGACAGTTCCAGCGTGAGGTAGGACGTGAAAATGCTATACTCATCCACGTAACACTTATTCCTTATCTTAAGGCATCAGGAGAAATGAAGACGAAGCCAACACAGGCAAGTGTCAAGGAGTTACAGGGAATGGGAATACAGCCAGATATTCTTGTCTGCCGTACAGAACATCCTCTTGAACCGGGTATTAAGGACAAGATTGCATTATTCTGTAATGTTCCTAAGTCACATGTATTACAGAACCTTGATGTTGAAATTCTTTATGATGCACCACTTGCTATGGAGGAGGAGCATCTTGCACAGGTAGCCTGCGAATGTCTTGAACTTGAGTGCCCAGAGCCAGACCTTGATGAGTGGAGAGCTATGTGTAAAGCATGGAAAAATCCTACAAAGAAGGTTACAGTTGCACTTGTTGGTAAGTATATCCAGCTTCATGATGCATATATCTCAGTTGTTGAAGCACTTAAGCATGGCGGCGTAGCTAACTCATGTGATGTTACTATAAAGTGGGTTGACTCAGAAACAGTAACTGCTGACAATGTATCAGAAATTCTTTCAGATGTGTCAGGAATTCTTGTTCCGGGCGGATTTGGTGACCGTGGTATAGAAGGTAAGATACAGGCAATAAGATATGCAAGAGAGAATAATATTCCATTCCTTGGTCTTTGCCTTGGTATGCAGCTTTCTATCGTGGAATTTGCAAGAGATGTCATCGGATACGAGGATGCACATAGTGTTGAACTTAAGCCTGATACAACTCATCCGGTTATTCATCTTATGCCAGACCAGGAGGGTATTGATGATATCGGTGGTACATTAAGACTTGGTTCATATCCTTGTGTACTTGCAAAAGACTCTAAGGCATATGAACTGTATGGTGAGGAAACTATCCACGAAAGACACAGACACAGATACGAAGTTAATAATGATTACAGAAAAGTTCTTGTTGAAAATGGTATGGAGCTTTCAGGTATTTCACCAGACGGAAGAATAGTTGAGATGATAGAAATTAAAAATCATCCTTGGTTTGTGGCTACACAGGCACATCCTGAATTAAAGTCAAGACCTAACAGACCACACCCATTATTCAGAGGATTTATTGGTGCGGCACTTGATTATCAGGATAAGAATACTGGAAAGTAATTAATAGTGAATAATAATTCTGAATATTTATAGAATATGTAAAGCCTGTAGTATGGGAAGTATATTTCCATATTACAGGCTTTTGTAATAAAAAATATTAATAAAAAATAAATAGTGTGAAACCTTTGATTTTAGGTTGATTTATAAATATTCCTTCTTTATAATAGGTATTGTCTGTTAATATGAGGATAAAAGATTAAAAAAAGTATGTAATGTTATATCATACTGTCTGCAATTATCGTGATATTTTTATAGGCTGAGAAGGCTGCTGCCAAAGGCTTATGGCAGACTATGAGAGTATAAAGAAACTAGGAATGGAGACACAGGATGGATAATTACAACAATGGTAATAATTACGGTGGTGGTAATAACAACAATAACCGTAATGACAGAAATGGCAATAATAATAAAAAGCCTAAGAATGTCAACCTTATTGTGTTTATTATAATAGCAGCTGTTATAACATTTATTGGTATAACAATGCTTAACAGTCTGTTAAGAAATGCCACATATAAGGAAATATCTTACAATGAATTCATCGAAATGGTGAATAATGATGAGGTAGAGAGCGTATCGCTTGAACAGGACAGAATACTTATTACACCTACAGAGAGTGCTCAGGAAAGTAATGGTGTCAATAAGCTTGGTTACACATATTATACAGGATATGTCAACGATGACAGTCTTGTACCACTTCTTAAGAGAAAAGGAATTGAATTCACAGGATATATACCGGATTCAAGTTCTTCTATAGTTGAGTTCCTTGTTGCGTATGTTCTTCCATTCCTTTTCATATATGTTATATTTGCCTTTGTATACAGAAGAATATCCAAAGGCGGCGGTATGATGGGCGGCATGGGTGTCGGCAAGAGTACTGCGAAGGTATATGTACAGAAAAAGACGGGAGTTACATTTAAAGATGTAGCAGGACAGGATGAGGCTAAGGAGTCACTTACTGAAATAGTTGATTTCCTTCATAATCCGGATAAATATTCAAAGATAGGTGCCAAGCTTCCAAAGGGGGCTCTTTTAGTAGGTCCTCCTGGAACAGGTAAGACTCTTCTTGCAAAGGCTGTAGCCGGTGAAGCGAATGTTCCATTCTTTTCACTTGCAGGTTCAGATTTCGTAGAGATGTTTGTAGGTGTTGGTGCCTCACGAGTAAGAGATCTTTTCAAAGAAGCTACTAAGCAGGCTCCTTGTATTATATTTATAGATGAGATAGATGCCATAGGTAAGAGCCGTGACTCAAGATATGGTGGTGGTAATGATGAACGTGAGCAGACACTTAACCAGCTGCTTGCAGAGATGGATGGTTTTGATTCATCTAAGGGGATATTCATACTTGCTGCAACTAACAGACCGGAGGTTCTTGATAAGGCTTTACTTAGACCGGGTCGTCTTGACAGAAGAGTTATAGTTGATAAGCCAGATCTTAAGGGACGTATCGAGACACTTAAGGTTCATTCTAAGGATGTTCTTATGGATGATACAGTCAACTTTGAAGAAATCGGACTTGCAACAAGTGGTGCAGTAGGTTCTGACCTTGCCAATATGATAAATGAAGCGGCTATCGCAGCAGTTAAGGCAGGAAGAAAGTATGTATCACAGAAGGATCTTTTTGAAGCTGTAGAGGTAGTTATAGCAGGTAAGGAAAAGAAGGACAGAGTCCTTAGCAAGGAAGAGAAGCAGACAGTTGCCTACCACGAAGTAGGTCATGCGCTTGTTACTGCACTTAAGAAGGATTCGGAGCCAGTCCAGAAGATTACTATTGTACCAAGAACTATGGGTTCTCTTGGTTATGTTATGCAGGTACCTGAGGAAGAGAAGTATCTTCAGAATAAGGATGAGCTTATGACAAGGCTTGTTACTTTAGTAGCCGGACGTGCCGCAGAAGAGATTGTATTCGGCAAGGTTACTACAGGTGCTGCCAATGATATAGAAAAGGCAACTAAGATTGCAAAGGCGATGATAACCCAGTATGGTATGTCAGAGCGTTTCGGTCTTATGAATCTTGCTAATGTTGATGATCCATATCTTAACGGTAATGCAAGACTTGACTGTTCAGATGAAACAGCCGCGCAGATAGATGAAGAAGTTAAGAATATGCTTAAGGAGTGCTATGAAGAAGCTAAACAGCTTCTTACAGAGAACAGAGATGTACTTGATAAGATAGCACATTATCTGTATGACCATGAAACTATCACTGGTAAGGAATTCATGAAGATATTCAGAGAAGTCAAGGGACTTCCTGAGCCTACAGATACAACAGGCTTTACTCATTCTGAAAAGGTTGCAGAAAGCGTAACATTTAACGAAGATGGAAGCTATTCATCAACACTTAATGGCCCTAGTGAAACAGATATCTGGAAAGGTATTGGTGAGGTCAGCAGTGTGAGTGATAGTGAGAAGGCTGTATCTTCAAGTGATGATTTTGTTAAAGGAACAGATTATTCTGTGAGTGCAGAAGCTGTAGAGAGTTCAGATAATGCTGATGGAGCAGGAGCTGTTGAAAATACAGGTAATGATGCTGGTGTAGGAACAGTTGAAAATTCAGGTAATGCTATCGGCGCAGGAGTAGAAGGTACTGATAATGCAGGTGCAGATGATATTAATGCTCGTGGTGGTTCACAGGAATAAGATACATTCATCTGGCATACCAGAATAATATAATAAAATATCTAAGTAAATATCAATAAATAAGTCATAATATTACTGTTCAGGGCAGGGAATAAGCCTTGAATGGTAGTATTATGAATATTGTCTGATTATCAATTACAACTATAAATGAGAGAATTTAAAACATTATGCATTTTATATAATTTCTTAAAAGCGTATTTGATTATACACATTTTGTGGAGTGAATAATTTTGCAATGTCAGTAAATTCTTGAAAATATATTTCAGTTATCCCATTATTAATTAATTTGCAGATTTTATATATCTATTTATAGATTGCGAGTTAAAATCATAAAACTACAAATGAGCAAATTTAAAATATTACACAAGTATGTCTGCGTTAGAAAGACATATTTTTAATAATCTATTGAAATGTATATGAGGTACAAATAAAAATAATTTATTTTTGTATATTTTCTGTATTTGCTCATTTATAGTCATAAAAATCAAATTTAGAAATTCCCCAATATAATAAAATTAGTTTTATATGTGTGATACAGATATAGAAAGAGTACACATAATAATATATATAATATAGAAAATGACTTATGAAATAAAAATATAAATAGAGTCATAAGCGGAAAGGAGACATACAAATAAATAATGACTCAGAAAGCCGAAAAAGCAAATAAGGTCAAAGTGGGTAGTGATGCGAATAAAGAAACAATGACCCAGAAAGTCAAAAAAGCAAATAAGGTCAAAGGAGGGAGTAATGCGAATAAAGAAACAGTGACTTAGGAAGCCGAAAAAGCAAATAAGGTCAAAGGAAGGAGAGAGGAGAAAAAAAACAGTGACTTAGAAAGCCGAAAAAGCAAATAAGGTCAAAGGATGGAGTGATGCGAATAAAGAAACAATGACCCAGAAAGTCAAAAAAGAAAATAAGGTCATAAGCAGAAGAGTATGTAGCAAAGAAACAATGACTTAGATGAGAAAACAATTAAATAGAGTCAATAATTAAATGATATAAAGGAGAAGTAGATAAAGTCTATATAATGGTGTAAATTACAAATCTATATAAAAAGAGCCAAGT
>ENA-OPCN01001950-OPCN01001950.1-human-gut-metagenome-genome-assembly--contig:-NODE-1950-length-12429-cov-4.048004_pt1 | contig 12429 bp, 15 predicted proteins | sample MGYA00241567_ERZ501485 | MGnify/ENA primary metagenome ERZ501485 (study PRJEB25962, sample SAMEA2042579) | human gut metagenome | biome: human gut; feature: human-associated habitat; material: faeces...
GCACGGAAATTCTCCAATTCGTCAGCGGGAATATACTTCTCCCGCCGCTTCTTGTTCTCCGTCCAACGGTGGTAGAAGTACTCCTTGTCGTTGACGGTTTTCTTCGTAACAGAGCCAGCGGGCAGAGCAGAAATCTGCTGCTCCAGCTCCGCCACGCGGGTTTGCATCTCAGATAAGTCCATAGCGCACCTCCTGTGAGATACTATTCTATACAGAATTATACCCTATTATACCCTCGAAATCAAGGGTATAATAGGGTATAATTGCTTTTATTTGGGTTGCTTAGTCGCTGATGCTATAACGGTATACTATTATCTAACTACTTGATAATATTTACGGGTATCGGCTCACAATTTCTGCAAACGCCGCAACAATTTTCTAATATTTGTCTCCGCTTTGTGCTTTTTACTGGTCTTCAAACACAATATCGCTATCATCCATCAGCGATAGCTGTCTACATAGACGCCGGAACACACGCATAGATTGAAGCAGAAAACGCTCTGGAACGGAGGGCAGCCATGGAAGTATTTCTGATCTTCCCGAAATCAAAGCAGGCGCAGCAGGAGCTTGGGCGGGAGCTGGCGAAGTTCCAGTCCGAGCAGGCGCTGAAATCCATCCAAAAGCTGCCCTGTTCCACGGAGCAGAAGCTGGAACTGGTAGACGCCGCCGTGAAGCATCTGAAAGCGCACCAATAATACATAGCAAACGAGCAGGCCAGCCTCAACAGCCGGTCTGCTCGTTTACTGCTATGGTTATGTCTGCTTGAAATACTTCTCCCATGTGGATTTGAAAATCTGCTTGCGGTTTTGCTCCCAATGCTTGAGATTTCCAATGCTGACGCCCAGCTTGTCCGCATATTGTCTCTGCGTCAGCCCCAGTTTCGTTCGGATCGCCTTGATCTGGTTGCCTTGACCATTCCTCAGAAATAGATTGTAGTCATCCAGAAGCATATCGACCGGCACTTCAAAAAGCTGCGCGATTTTCTCCATGTGCTCCGGCGGATAGAGGTCTTTTCCGTATTCCTCATAGTGGACGTAGGTGCTCCGGTCTATCCCGGCGTAGTCTGCAACGTCTCTCTGCCGCAGGCCTTTCTGGTAGCGAAGCCAGCGCAGCTTGTCCGCTGTTTCGGTGATTTCTGAGAAGTCCGGGAACTGCAAATTGAACTTTTCTGCGTCCTGAAACTTGTGCGGCAGTATCACCGGAAATTGAAGAATTTGCAGTGGGGCTACTTTTACTGCACCCGATACATTGGAAATCAGAATATAGCAGCGGACTCCCACTCTCGCCAGCAGGCGCCATTTTGCCTCAAAAGACACCCGTTCCGCCACCTCAACTGTCGTTTGTTCCGTTAAGCTAGTATAGCATTCTCTACACATCTTGCTGCATATGTTGCGAGCCGGGCGCCCTTGCTGGCGTCAAAGGTCGAGATCCCTTTGATGAGCCCAATCGTGCCGATCGAGATCAGATCCTCTTGATCGGCGGACTGCGAATAGTATTTTTTCATAATGTGTGCCACCAGGCGGAGATTGCGTTCGATCAGAATGTTGCGGGCCTCCAGATCGCCCTCGGCGCTGCGTTTCAGGTATATGCGCTCCTCTTCGGCGGTGAGCGGCTTCGGGAATGAGCCGCCGCCGGAGATGCGCAGCGATGTGAGCATACTGCTGAGCATCAGCCAGACTGCTGCGGAAAGCATAGGCTTTCACCTCCACAGAAAGCCTATGTCCGACCGGCAAGTCCAGATTCCGGTTTGCAAATATTTCGGGATATGGTATGATGGAGAAAAAGGAGGGCGCGCGATGAGGCGGTTTCTGCTTCGGCTGGCGTGGCTGGCCATTTTCCTATGCGTGCCGGTTCAGACGGCTGCTCTGGCAGCGGAACCGGCAAAGCCTTTGACGGTGCGGGCTGTGTTTGAAGGGCAGCTGCCGCTTGCCGGGATGCGGTTTGACGTGTACCGGGTCGCAGACCGTTCCGGCGGCGGGACGTGGAGCCTTGAGCCGCGCTTCAAAGCGTACCAGACGCGGCTGGAAACGCAGAACGGCGATGGGGAAGCATGGGCCGCGCTCGCGCGCGTGCTGGAAAAGGTGGCCTTGATGGAGGAAGCCTGCCTGCCGGACGCTTCTGCGGAGACAGACGAGGATGGTACGGCAGTCCTTGACGCGCTGCGGCCCGGCCTGTATCTGCTGAGCGGGCAGAGCGTCTGCGTGAACCGGCAGATCTATACGCCGTCGCCTATGCTGATCGTCTGCCCCGCGGAGTGCGCGGCAGAGCCGGAGCTGACCCGCAGTCCGGAAAAGGCGGATTATTCCGTTCAGATCGTCTGGGACGATGAAAAGACGCCGGAGCAGCGGCCGGGATCGCTGCCCGTCCAGCTGATGTGCGACGGGAAAGCCTATGGCCGCCCGGTTCTTTTATCCGAAGAACAGGACTGGCATTATACATGGAGCAGTCTGCCGACGGCGCATTACTGGGCGCTTGCGGAGCAGGTCGTTCCCGGCTATCTCGACGTAGAGGTGCAGAAAGAGGGGACAGTCTTCCGCGTGACCTATGCCGCAGCGCAGCCGGAACCGAAGCCTCAGCCAGAGGCCGGGGAAGCGCCGGAAACCGGAAAGCGCGGCTGGCTTGCAGCACCTGCGCTCATACTGATCGCCGCAGCGGGGATATTCCTGCGGAATCTACGAAAAAAATCAAAAAAAGCTTGACTGTAAACCTGCTTGATACTGTACGCTGAGGGCAGGAGGGATGCATATGACGATCAAGGAGATCGAAACACTGTCTGGACTGCCGCGGGCCAACATCCGGTATTATGAATCGGAGGGGTTGATCGCGCCCAAGCGGGCGGAGAACGGCTACCGGGAATATTCGCAGGCCGATGCAGAGGTGCTGCTGCGCGTGAAGCTGCTGCGGGCGCTGCCGTGGTATCTGGTGCTGCAGGCCGCAGGCTATCAGATCGACTATTCCCTCACCATGACCGGCTTCACCGGCCTTGCCGAAGACGGCTCACTGGAGCTTCCGCGAAATACGACCGGAAGCTATACGCTGTCCTTCGATATGCGGAAGCTGGATGGGTAACGCATCGACCCTGCAGCCAAATGAGCAAGCGGATACAGATCTGCTGCGGCTTTTCACAAAAAATTCTGCTTCCGCCGGGCGGAACAGGAACCCTGCCAATTGCAGCCGGGTTTCCCTGGTTCTTTGCATAAAACAGGCGCAGCCTGCACCGGGGCACGCGCAAAAACCGGGCCGTCCGCAGAGGGACGGCCCGGTTCTGATTGCATTCGTTCAGTCGACGATCTCGACGCTGACCTTCTGGCCGGTGCGCTGGGCAACGGACTTGATGATCGTGCGGATCTCCTTGGCGATGCGGCCCTGACGGCCGATGAGCTTGCCCATGTCCTCAGGGGCAACGCGAAGCTCAAGCACGGTCGTCTCGCCTTCTACCTCAGTGACCGTAACGCTGTCGGGATTATCGACCAGACTTTTTGCCATATACAGCAAAAGATCCTTCATGCCGGTACCCCAGACTTACAGGACGTTTGCCTTCTTGAGAAGACCGCGGACGGTGTCGCTGGGCTGTGCGCCGTTCTTGATCCACTGCTTGGCCTTGTCGGCGTCGATGGTGATGGCGTTGGCCTCGTTCTTCGGGTCGTAGGTGCCGATCTCTTCGATGCAGCGGCCGTCGCGCGGGAAACGGGAATCGGCGACAACGATGCGGTAATACGGCTCCTTCTTGGCGCCCATTCTTCTCAGTCTGATCTTAACCATGATTGTTCCTCCAAAAATAAATCAAGTTTTCTTATTTCGTAAAGCCAAATCTGTTACGGCTGAAACGATGTGTTGACAGGATGCTTACAGGCCGGGGAAACCGCCCAGGCCTCCCATGCCGCCGAGCTTGCCCATGCGCTTCATCTTGCGCGAGGCGCCGGGGCCGGAGAACTGCTTCATCATCTGATTCATCATGTCAAACTGCTTGAGCAGCTTGTTGATGTCCTCGACCTTCACGCCGGAGCCGAGCGCGATGCGCCGCTTGCGGCTGGAGTTGAGCACGGAGGGGGTCTCACGCTCATACGGGGTCATGGACTGGATGATGGCGGCGGTGCGGGCCATGGCCTTTTCGTCGACCTGCGCGCCCTTGAGCGCTCCGGCGTTCATGCCGGGCATCATGGCCGCGATCTCGTCGAGCGAGCCCATATTTTTCAGCTGCGAGAGCTGATCGTAGAAATCGGAAAGGGTGAATTTATTGCTCTTGAGCTTCTGCTCGAGTTCGGCGGCCTTCTTTGCGTCGAACGCGGCCTCCGCCTTTTCGATCAGCGTGAGCATATCGCCCATGCCGAGGATGCGCGAGGCCATGCGGCCGGGGTGGAAGGGCTCGATCTGGTCGAGCTTTTCGCCGGTGCCGATAAATTTGATGGGCTTGCCGGTCACGGCCTTGATGGAAAGCGCCGCGCCGCCTCTTGCGTCGCCGTCGAGCTTGGAGAGCATGACGCCGGTGATGTCCAGATACTCGTCGAAGGTCTTGGCTGCGCTGACGGCGTCCTGACCGGTCATTGCGTCGACCACGAGCAGAATTTCGTCCGGGTTGACCGCGGCCTTGACGGCCTTCAGCTCGTCCATGAGCGCTTCGTCGACGTGCAGACGGCCTGCGGTGTCGAGGAAGACCATGTCGTTGCCGTGCCGTACGGCGTGGGCGACGGCTGCCTTTGCGATATCGACCGGGTTTGTCTGGCCCATTTCGAAAACGGGAATGCCGAGCTGTCCGCCGACGACCTGCAGCTGCTTGATGGCGGCGGGACGGTAAATGTCGCAGGCCGCGAGCAGCGGATTTTTGTTCTGCTTTTTAAATAAGCCCGCGAGCTTTGCGCCGTTGGTCGTTTTGCCTGCGCCCTGCAGGCCGACCAGCATCACGACGGTCGGCGGCTGGGAAGCGATCTTGATCTTCTGGTTCTCGCTGCCCATGAGCGCGGTCAGCTCTTCGTTGACGATCTTGACGATCATCTGCGCGGGCGTGAGGCTTTCGAGCACGTCCGTGCCGACGCAGCGCTCGGTCGTCTTTTTGATGAAGTCCTTGACGACCTTGTAGTTGACGTCGGCCTCGAGCAGCGCCAGACGGATCTCGCGCATGGATTCCTTGACGTCGGCCTCAGACAGGCGGCCCTTGCCGCGCAGCTTTTTGAACGCGTTCGAGAGCTTTTCGGTTAAGCCTTCAAATGCCATGTGTTACTCCTTTATTTCCCGCACGGCGCGCAGGATCGCGCCAGCCTGCGGCGCAGCCCCCGGAACAGAAGCAAGCGCCTGCGCGTTCTGTGTGATCGTATCCAGTGCGGATTCCAGCCGCCGGTCGCGCGCGATGCAGCCGAGCGCAGCTTCATAGCCCTCCAGCAGCTCCTCGGCGCGGGCAAGCGTATCGTGGACACCCTGTCGGCTGATCCCGGCAGCGGATGCGATCTCGCTGAGAGAATAGTCCTGATTATAGTAGAGATCGAACAGGCCCCGCTGCTTTTCGGTCAGCAGCTCGCCATAATAGTCGTACAGCAGCGTCATGGTGAGCGCATCAGACCGCATGGCAAGACCCCCAGATCAATCGTTCCGGTATACTATACAAGATTTTATCCCGGCTGTCAAGTGTTTTTCCTTGACAGCACGCACATAAAATTGGCGGGGCACGGGCTTGCGCTGATGACATTGCCTCTTTCCGGCAGAGCGCAGATGTGGTAGAATAGGGTATATCGCGAATTCCAGACAGGAGAGCTTCCTATGAACCATGAATCACAACAGCAGTTTGACCCTGAAAACGCACCCGCGTTCGAACGCCTGCGCGACCGCAGGCGCGCAAAGCGCCGCCGGGTGCTCCGCGTCGCGCTGACGCTTCTTGTGTGCGCGGCACTGCTGGGCGGCGCAGTCTATTACGCGCACCGGCAGATCGTAAAGCCCTATCTCGATACGCCGGTCACGAGCGGCGAGACGGATACGCCCTCTGAGCCGGAGGCCGCCGTCCCGGAGGAGCCGGTGCAGGAGCCTGAACCGGAACCGCTGCCCGAACCCGAACCGGAGCCTGAGCCTGAGCCAGAACCCGAACCGGAGCAGCCCGGCCTGGCACTGGCACAGGCAACAGAGCAGACAAAAACGCTCGATCTGGAGCTGTATTCGTCTTCCGCCGTGTTGGTCGACGTGCAGAGCGGGACGGTGCTGGCCGAAAAGGGCATGGACGAAAAAATTTACCCCGCATCCATGACGAAGGTCATGACGCTGCTGGTGGCGGCGGAGAATCTGCCGGATCTCGACGCGACATTCACCATGACGCAGGCCATTATCGATCCGCTGTATCTTGCGGGCGCGTCGATGGCGGGCTATGTGAACGGCGAGACGGTCACGATGCGCGATCTGCTGTACGGCGCAGTCGTGCCCTCCGGCGCGGAGGCGACGGAGGCGCTGGCACAGGCCGTGGCCGGAAGCGAGGAAGCGTTCGTCGCCATGATGAACGAAAAGGCCGCGGCGCTGGGCCTGACCAACACGCATTTCATGAACACCAGCGGTCTGCACGACGAGAACCACTATTCCACGGTGCGCGAGATCGCGCTGATCTTGCAGGCAGCGCTGGAAAACGAGACGTGCGCAGAAATATTAAGCGCAGAGAATTACCGGGCGAGCGAAACGGAGCAGCACCCGGACGGGCTTGCCATGACGAACAAATTCCTCTACCGCGTCCACCACGAATATGCCCTGAACGGCGCGGAAATTACAGCCGCCAAGACGGGCTATACCGCCGAAGCCATGAACTGCTGTGCCAGCGCAGGAACCACCCCGGACGGCAGAAGCGTGATCTGCGTGACGGCGAACGCGTGGACAGGCGAGTTCTGTATTGAGGACCATATTGCGCTCTATACGAAATACTGCGGCAGCGCAGAAGCTGAATAACGGGAGGATGCCGGATATGAAAAAGCTGTCCCCGCGCGTCTGGCTGACGCTCATTCTTGTCGGCATGGTCGGCCAGTTTGCCTGGACGATCGAAAATATGTATTTTAATGTCTACCTTTATAATACCATCTCCACCGACCCCGGCTATATCTCCGCCATGGTCGGCTGGAGCGCGGCCGCGGCCACGCTGACGACGCTGCTGATGGGCGCGCTGTCCGACCGCGTGGGAAAGCGCAAGCTGTTTATCTGCGGCGGCTATCTGCTCTGGGGCCTTTCTACGGCGGCATTCGGCCTCGTGACAGTCGAAAACGCGGCGAAGCTGTTCCCGGCGGCCTCTGCGGCGGCTGCCGCGGCGGTGATGATCGTCGTGCTCGACTGCGTCATGACGTTTTTCGGCTCGACGGCCAACGACGCGGCGTTCAACGCGTGGATCACCGACACCGTGCCGAACGCGGCGCGGGGCAAGGCAGAATCCGTGCTGGCCATTCTGCCGCTGATCTCCATGCTCGTCATTTTTGGCCTGTTCGACGGCATGACACAGCGCGGGCAGTGGCAGAAATTCTTCGCGATCTTCGGCGGACTCGTTGTTCTGACGGGAGTTGTGTCCGTCTTCCTGATCCCGGAGCCGAAGCTGGAGCCGAGACGGGACAATGGCCTAAAAAACCTTGTCTACGGGCTTCGCCCGTCGGTCGTGCGGGGAAACCCGGCGCTCTATCTGGCCTTCGCGGCGTTCTGCCTGTTTTCCGTGGCCGTGCAGGTCTTTTTCCCGTATCTCATCATCTATATGCAGAACTATCTGCATTTTGACGGCTATGCCCTTGTGCTGGGCATTGTGCTGATCTTCGCGTCGGTCGTGAGTGTGCTCTCCGGCCGCGTGATCGACCGGCTCGGCGAGCTGCGGTGCGTGCTCCCGGCGGCGGGGGTCATGTTCGCGGGACTGCTTGGGATGTTCTTCGCGCGGTCGATGCTGGCCGTGATTCTGACGGGCTGCATTATGATGTCCGGCTATATGCTGGTCACGGCGATTTTGTCCGGCGTCATCCGCGACCATACGCCTGCCGGAAAGGTCGGGCATTTTCAGGGCATCCGCATGATCTTCGGCGTGCTGCTGCCGATGATCCTCGGCCCGGCTATCGGCGCGGCGGTCATTCGCGGCAGCGATTCGACCTATGTTGACCTCGGCGTGGTAAAAACCGTGCCGACGCCGTCCATTTTTCTGGCCGCTGCCATTGTGCTGCTGCTGATTCTGCCGCCGGTGCTGGCGCTTAAAAAGAAGGAGGGGACAAAATGCTGACACCTTGGGGCGAAGCGCTGGACAAGAACGCTGTTTTGCAGGAATATCCCCGCCCGCAGCTCGTGCGGGAAAGCTATTACAATCTTAACGGCCTCTGGGACTACGCCATCACGGCCTCCGACGCCTGCCCCGGCGCGTGGGACGGGGAGATCCTCGTGCCGTTTTCGCCGGAAGCGCCGCTGTCCGGGGTGGGCCGAATTCTGAAGCCCGGTCAGGTGCTCTGGTACCGGCGGACGCTGCCGTTTGCAAAGCCGGACGGCGGGCGGATGCTGCTGCACATCGGAGCCGCTGACCAGCGGGCATGGGTGTACGTCAACGGCCTGCTTGCCGGGACGCACACGGGCGGCTATACGGCCTTTACATTGGATATGACAAAGCTTCTGCGGGATGGCGAAAACATCCTGACTGTCGCCGTGCGCGACGATACGGACGCTGTACCCCTCTCGCGCGGCAAGCAGAAGACGAAGCGCGGCGGCATCTGGTACACGCCGCAGAGCGGCATCTGGCAGACCGTCTGGGCCGAGCACGTGCCGGAGAACTATGTGCAGGCGCTCCTGTTCACGCCGGAGCTGCCGGAGGGACGCGTCCGTTGGAGGCTCGCCGCGCCCGCGCCGAAGGGCGCTCGAATCGAAATTTCCTATCAGGGAACGCCCGTCGGCAGCGGCGAAACGGACGAGGACGGCTGCGGCAGCGCGGTTCTGCCGCCGGAGCAGCTGCACCTGTGGTCGCCGGAGGCGCCGAACCTCTACGACGTGACCATCACGCTGGGGAACGATACCGTCAGAAGCTATTTCGCCATGCGCACCGTCGGCACCGGGAAGGACGCGGCGGGCTATCCGTGCCTGCTCTTAAACGGGCAGCCGTATTTCCAGCATGGCGTGCTCGATCAGGGCTACTGGCCGGACGGGTTATATACCGCACCGTCGGACGAGGCGCTGATCTATGATATTACGCTCATGAAGCGGCTGGGCTTCAATATGCTGCGCAAGCACATCAAAATTGAACCTATGCGCTGGTATTACCACTGCGACCGGCTGGGGATGCTGGTCTGGCAGGATATGCCCTCCGGCGGCGGACAGTACAATCTGCTGACCATCTCCGCGCCGCTCATCACCGGCGTTCATCTCAAGGACAGCCATTACCGGCTTTTTGCCCGCACGGACGCGGAGGGGCGCGACAGCTATACCCGCGAGCTGGAGGAACTGGTCGCGCAGCTGCAGAACTGCCCGTGCATTGTCCTGTGGGTGCCGTTCAACGAGGGCTGGGGACAGTTTGACGCGAAAAACGCAGTGCGGCTGATCCGCAGGCTCGACCCCACGCGGCTGATCGACCACGCCAGCGGCTGGCATGATCAGGGCGTGAGCGACGTGAAGAGCCTGCACGTGTACTTCAAGCCGTACCGCTTTAAGCCTGACAAAAAGGGCCGCGCGGTCGTCCTGTCGGAGTTCGGCGGGTACAATCTGCCGGTCGCGGGGCACACCTGGAACGCGAAGAACTTCGGCTATAGGGGCTACCAGACGCCTGAGGCGCTGGGTGAGGCGGTCAAAACGCTCTATGAAACGCAGATCGTCCCCGCGTGCAAGTCCGGCCTTGCCGCCGATGTGTACACGCAGCTGAGCGACGTGGAGGACGAGGTCAACGGCTTTGTGACCTACGACCGGCGCGTGGAAAAGCTGCCGGAGGCGCTGATGCAGGCCATCGCGCAGGAACTGAGAGGAGATTGACCATGAAAAAACGGATACTGGCGCTGCTTCTGGTGCTGACGCTGCTGGTGCCCGGCGGCTGCACGGTGCGCGACACGGTGCAGATCGTGGAATCCAGCGTTACGACGCTGCAGGAGTTGGCGGACGCTGCGCTGTCCGAGGAGACGGAAGCGCCCGAATCGGGCGAGCAGTTTGTGACCGCCGAGGACCCGGAGGTCACACAGACCGCCGACACGGTCGGCGAGCACGGGTATTATTACGACGCGGAGCACGTCGTTCTGTATCTCGATACCTACGGTCATCTGCCGGACAACTACATGACCAAGGAGGAAGCCCGTGCGCTCGGCTGGGAGGGCGGCAGCGTGGAAGCGTATCAGGCCGGAGCCGCCATCGGCGGCTCGACTTCGCCTACGACCGCTTCGGCAACCGCGAGGGGCTTCTGCCGGAGGAAACAGGAAGAACCTATACCGAATGCGATATCAACACGCTCGGCGCGGATTCCCGCGGGGCGGAGCGCCTGATCTTCTCGAACGACGGACTGTACTTTTACACATCCGACCACTACGCGTCGTTTACGGAGCTGACCGTGGACGGAGGCACCGTCATATGGAACTGACATACCGCATCGACTGCCGGGAGCTGACCTCCCGCACAGCCGCGCACGACTGCTTTGCGCGCGTGTTCGCGCTGCCCGCGTTTTACGGGCGCAATCTCGACGCGCTGTACGACGTGCTGACGGAACTGCAGCCGTGTACGCTCATATTGGAGCATACCGGCTGCCTGTATGACACGCTCGGGCCATATGCGGAAAAGCTGCTCGGCGTCTTCCGCGACGCAGCACGGGAGAATCCAAATATCCAGATTCAAGAAGATATCAAAACTTTTTGAGCATTTTTCGTACCTTGTCTATATTGCCAGAAAACTGGCGTTTTTCCTTGTGCGAATTGTCAATTTACAAAGTGCGGCATCGTCGGATAAAATACGCAATATGAACGAATTGTGAATAAGTCGTTCAAGAAAGAGAAATCAAGGAGGAACTCTATGGAAATCCAAACTGGCGCATTGGTTATTGTCCTTGCGTACATGGTCGGCATGATGATCATCGGCTACGTCGTCGGCAAGATCAACATCAAGGGCAGCGCGGACTATCTCGTTGCCGGCCGCAGAATGGGCCTGTTCATGGTCGCGTTCTCGCTGTCTGCCAACAACATCGGCGGCGGCAGCACCACCGGCCTTGCTCAGAAAGCGTTCGGCGCATGGGGCGTCAGCGCGATCTGGTACGTCCTGGCCGCGTCTCTGGCCATGATCCCGCTGGCCTACTTTGCACCCAAGATCCGCAAGACCATGGCTGTTACGATCCCCGAGGTCGTCGGCCGCCGCTTCGGCAAACTCTCCAGCAACTTCACGGCAGTCCTCAGCGTCCTGTCGCTGTTCTGCCTGACCTCCTCTCAAATCGGTGCTTCCGGTGCTGTTATCAACGCGCTGATTCCGACGATCCCTCTGAACGTCTGCCTGCTGCTGGCCGGCTTCGTCACCATCTTCTACACGACCTTCGGCGGCATGATCGCGGATCAGGTTTCCGACCTTATCCAGTTCGGCATCATTCTCGTCGGTCTTGCCATTGCAACGCCGATCGTCCTGAAGCATGCCGGCGGCTGGGCTGCGATCTCCGCTGCACTGCCCGGCGAAAAGCTGAACATGACCCAGATCGGCTGGGCCTCCATCATCGGCTACTTCTTCAACTACTTCTGCACCTTCCTCTGCGGCCCCGAGATGGTCTCCCGCTTCGAGACCTGCAAGGACGAGAAGACTGCGGTTCGCGCCTCCTTCCTCTGCGCCATTCTCATGGCTGCTATGGCAGTCTTCCCGACCCTCCTCGGCCTTGCCGCTTTCGCGCTGAAGGATCAGCTGCCCGGCCTTGCCGAGAACGGCTCCAACGCCATGATGATTGTCACCGGTACTTATGCGCCCGGCATCGTCACTGGTCTTATTTCCGCCGCTATCATCTGCGCGACCATGTCCTCGGCAGACTCCAACCTGCTGTGCATGTCCACGATGATCATCAACGACATCTATCCCGGCTTCGGCGGAAAGAAGAAGCTGAACGACAAGCAGACCATCTTCTATACCCGTGCCTGCAACGTCATCGCGGCGCTCGTCGCCATGGGTATCTCCATGTTCGGCGTTTCCCTCGTCGCCATGAACACCTTCGCATTCGGCATCCGCTGCGCAGGTCCGTTTGCGGCCTACGGCCTCGGCCTTGCCGTTCCGAAAGCAACGAAGAACTCCGGCATGATCTCCATCTTCACCGGCACCATCGCCTTCGCCGTCTGGCAGCTTCTGTCCAACGGCGGCACGCTGTGGTTCATGATGCCGGTCGTCTTCGGCAGCCTTGTTTCTGTCATCACGTTCTATGTTGTGAACCTGATCGAGTGGAAGCGCGGCGTTCCCGCTGCCCCCTCCGCTTACGCTGTCGAGGAAGCCAAGTAATTTACCTTCCCCAAACGAAACTGCCCGCCC
>ENA-OPCN01001968-OPCN01001968.1-human-gut-metagenome-genome-assembly--contig:-NODE-1968-length-12355-cov-3.531707_pt1 | contig 12355 bp, 15 predicted proteins | sample MGYA00241567_ERZ501485 | MGnify/ENA primary metagenome ERZ501485 (study PRJEB25962, sample SAMEA2042579) | human gut metagenome | biome: human gut; feature: human-associated habitat; material: faeces...
AGAAAAGTTATTAAATTTACTTTTGAACACATTTTGATTATAAGAGTCAAAAATGGTCAAATACTACTCGAGATTTGACCATCAAATTTATCTATTATTATTTAGTTTTTAGTTCTTCTACTAATAATAGTATATCATAGGTCTTATACATAAGTAAAGGTATTTGATTAATCATCTTTAAGTAGTGTAGTTACTTTATTAATAGCTTCATTAAGTCCAGCACTATCAATCATATCAGCAAACTTTTCTAAGAATATTTTTAAATCATATGAATTTAACTTTGTTATTCTTTCAACTATATCTTTATCAGTAAATAGATCTAGAAATGAAAAGTTATACATTGCAGCTGGTTTTACTGAAAGAAGTCTAATATAAGGACTCCAGTTAATATATCTTGCACCTTTTGTAGCCGAAAGTCTTGGAACATTCATGATGTGTTTACCATCTTCTTCATATATTTCTAAAGTATCAGATAGGAATTTTACTTGTATTTTTTTATATGCATATGATGGTGATAAGTAATAATACAGTCTTCCTTCAGTTGTAAGTCTACCATAATTATCTATTTTTCTTGTTACAATACTTGATGGTTCAAATGGAGTAGTTGGCAACTGATTTAATTCCGTTATATCTTCAAAGTGTAAATCAATGATTGCTTGTTTTAATACATAGTGTTCTTTTTTAAGTAAATCTTTTGATTTATCAAGTAGTTCTTTATTAAATGTATCAAAGTCATCAAATGAAAGAAGTGGAACAAGTAGGTTTCTTCTCATAAATCTTACACCTTGTTCCACAGTCCCTTTTTCGTGAGGACGCATTATCTTTAAGAATACTTCTTGAAAATCATAATGAAGTTTAAATCTTTAAAATGTATCACATATAGTTCTTTTCTTGACATGGTTTTCTTCTATTTCAATTTTAACTATTGCTGTATCATTATCAAACCATATTGTATGCGGTACTCCATTTAAGTATTCAAAGATGTGTCTTAAAGCTAGAGTTATGCTTTCAGCATTCTTATTTCTCATTATTTGTATGTATGATGCATTAGAATGTGTAAATGATAATACACAGTATTTACCATATACTTATTACCTTTTTCAATAAAGCTACAATCTCCAAAATCAACTTTAGCAACTCCAAAGTTTATGTTCAAGTGAAAGAAATCCATTATGTGAATAATAGAATTCTTTTTTAAGTTTAGTGAAGTATTTAATAGTTGATGTTTTGGGATAATTAAAGTCAGGATAGTGTTCTTTAATATAATCATATGCTCTACTTCCAGTATAGCGTTGTTTATAATGATGAAGACTATCTTTTTTTATTATGTCTAACATTATTTCTTTATAATCATCTAGATAATGTTTCCTTTTATTTTCCTTAACATAAGCATTAAAATCAACAAACTTTAGATATTTATAACAAGTATTACGTGATATATTCATTATTCTTGTTATTTCTGCTACTATATAATGATTCTCATAAAACAATTTTCTTAATTTCTCTATTTCTTTTTGATTAAGCATATAAGGTGATTCCTTTCGTTTAATAGATTTTTCATTTATAAGCGGGCGCACAACTTCTTTAGAATCAAAATCAAAAATCATTATTTAAAAAAGTGGCAGTCGGAATAGACCACCACTTGCTTTTATTACGAATAATACTTATTTGGAAAATAATGTTTGCCTAATTGCCATAAGTATCTATCTAAATCTTTTAAGCTGTATTCCTCAATATTATAGGCTTTTTGGAATTCTAACAATATTTTCTTAAATGTTTCATATTGTTTTAAATCATTATTTTCGAATTTAATAAGTTTATCTTTTTTGAAAAAATATTTTAAAACTTTTTCAACATATGAATCATATATTGGATATTCAATAGGTTGATGATGACTACAATATTTAGAAGCAAAGGAATAGAAGTATTTATCTTTTCCACTTATATTTACTTTAGCAATATCATCAACTAATGTTGGATCATGTTTAACCAAACGTTGATCTATATTTAATTCTAATATATGCACAGTAACAGGATAAATTTTAAAGATATTTGTACTATAGAAATCATTTAAACCACTGCATTTAATTAATATGTTATGAATGTTATCATTAGTCTTAAAATCTCCAAAAAATAACTTATTTAATGCTTGTTCTTACTCAACATAATCTGGAAGACTATTCCATAAATCCAAATATTTTTCCACTTCTTCTTTACATGCTATTGGTAATATTATATTTTTCATGATACCTCCAAATATATGAATAATTATATTTTTCACTTGATACTTATATTAATTTATCCAGCAGTAAATATATTTTTATATCATATAAAATATGCTTATAATAAAGTTGCCTACTTGAATAATATTAAATTATTACCAAATTACGATTTTATCAACTATATCTTTTTGTTCCGTAGTAGTTCTACGTAAATAGATACGTGTAGTCTCAATACTATCGTGTCCCATTAAATCTGCTAGTAATGATATATCATTAAATTTCTCCAAAAAATTTTTAGCAAATCGATGTCTAAACGAATGTGGATAAACAACATTAATATCAATACCATATTTTTTTGCACATGATTTTAGTTTTAATGCGATTCCTCTTGTAGTAATTCTATTTCCTTTTTTATTAACGAATAAATAACCAGAATCTTTATCAATTTCTTTTAGCCATTTCTTTGCTTCATTCACTAATTTCTTTGGAATATATATTCTGCGTATTTTGCCACCTTTAGAATATAAATCAAAGTATCCACAATTTACATGCTCTACTTTAAATTGGATGACCTCACTAACTCTAGCTCCAGTTGAAGCTAAAAATCTAACTAGGAAATAACAATCATAATCTTTATCTTTTTTTAATGAATCCTTTAAAAAATTATAATCTGCGTTACTAATAACATTTTCAAGATAAGTTTTCTGCTGAATTTTAACAGCTTTTAATAATAAATTTTTTTTATCAAGAAAACATAGATATTTGTTAATTGCTTGTATTCTCAAATTAACTGTTTTAGGTTTATAGTTTTCTATTAAATAACCTTTAAAAGCAAGTAAATCTTTTTTGTTTATACTTTCAAATAAACTTTCATACATTCTAATAGTTATCAAATATGAATCTATTGTATTTCTTGACAAGTTCAATTGAACTAAATATTTCTCAAATTCTTTTTTCATTAATCCTCCTTATATTCAAGTAGGCAACCCACTTAAATATTATAGAGTAATTAATTCATATAATTGTTATTATGAGAAAACAACTAAAAGAATAATAAAAGTTGATGAAAATTTTGAATTTCCGAAATCCTGGATTTCAATGAAATTAGGAAATATTGGCGATTGGGGAGCTGGATCAACACCCAATAGAAGTAATAAATCTTATTACGAAAATGGTGATGTTTTATGGGTGAAAACTGGTGAACTAAATGATGGATATATATTTGATTCAATCGAAAAAATTACCACTAAAGCTTTAAATGAATGCTCGTTAAGAAATAATAATATTGGTGATGTACTTATAGCAATGTATGGAGCTACAATTGGTAAATTGGGAATAACAGCAGTTCCATTAACAACAAACCAAGCATGTTGTGCTTGTACACCATTTAGCTTTATTAACAATGAATATTTATTTTATTATTTAATGGCAATAAAACCGTTATTAATTTCAAAATCATATGGTGGAGCTCAACCTAATATATCAAAAGAAAAAATAACAAATTGTTTTATAAACTTTCCTAAAATTGATGAACAAATTTTAATAGTAAATAAAATTAAGGAATTATTTAAAAAAATAGAAACAATTGGTAATGAATATAATTCTATAATCAATTTAATTTCTGCTACTAAAAGAAAAGTACTTGAAGAAATATTTGGTGAAAATTCTTCTTATAAGTCTTATTATCCTATCACAAAAGGTATTCTATCTAATTTTTGTGACAAAATAACAAAAGGAACAACACCAACAAGTTATGGCTTCAAATATCAAAGTTCAGGAATTCCTTTTGTTAAAGTTGAAAATGTTGATAATTTTAAAATAAACTTAAATACAATCAATTGTTATATATCTGAGGAAACACATGAATTTCAGAAAAGATCTCAACTTAAGGAAGATGATATTCTATTTTCCATTGCAGGTACTATTGGTAAATTGTGCTTGGTAAGAAAAGAAAATACTCCAGCAAATACAAATCAAGCATTTGCGATTATATCAGGTTACAATAAATATATTGCTCCTAAATATTTACTTTATTATCTTGAATGGACTAAACATTCTAATTCTAAAGTTGATTCTCATGGTTTAGGCATGAATAATGCTACATTAACAGGTTTGAAAAATTTAGAAATATGGTTCCCACAAGAAATATCAAATCAACAAAAAATAGTATATGAAATAGAAAATATACTTAGTAAATTAAAGCAAATTATTTCGTAAAAGTCTTATTATGAGAACAAAATCCCCATCACTGATGATGTTGAAATATTAGATTTTTTAAGAAAACCTATAAATACAAGTGAAAGGCTTGAAAGATTATCTAAAACAAACAATACATACCCATATTATGGAGCTACTGGTCAAACTGGTCTTATAGATGATTATTTAATTGATGGAGAGTATGTCCTTCTTGGTGAAGATGGAGCTCCATTCTTAGATAAAAGCAGCCCTAAAGCATATATCATAAATGGTAAGTCTTGGGTTAATAATCACGTACATATACTTAAATCTAAGACAAACAATAAGTTTTTAATGTATTATTTGAATTGGTTTGATTATTATAATTATGTGACTGGAACTACTAGATTAAAACTAAATCAAGCAATGCTTAAAAAAATACTCATTCCAAATATTCCAATTGAAATAAAAGAAAAGATTGTATCTCATATTGATGCGACATTTTATATCTTAGAATCAATAATATAATCAAGTTTATTTGTTATATCATTTATAGTTTTAACAATTTTTATTTGATCATCGAATGTATGAACTTTTACCTTTTTTATTGCAAACTCAGATATCCAGTATCGTTTATGAGTATCATTATTTACATATAATGTTTGTAACAAGAAATATAAATAATCAATGTTAAACTTTGATTCATCAGAACTTTTTAATATTTTCATAGCTGATGATTTGACTTTAAAATTAAAATCTATAAGCCTTGAAGCTGTAGTAAAATCATCAAAAATTATGGCTTTACTATTGTTTACACGATATATGCCTTCTTTTTCGTTTATATAACCCAATATAAAACTTTTACCAGGGGTTAAGACTGGGATGTCATATTTATCATCATAATTTGTTGATTTGACTATATATGGACCGGGTTGTTCATATGGCAATAAATCATCCAACAAATATTCGTTCTCATAATAAGACTTTTACGAAATAATTTGCTTTAATTTACTAAGTATATCAACATCATCAGTGATGGGGATTTTGTTCTCATAATAAGACTTATAAGAAGAATTTTCAGAGAAAAATGAATCTAATATTTTGCTTTTAGTAACTGTTACTAACTCTTGTATTGATTTGTATTCCTCTGAAATATTTCTAAGTAATTTTAGAGTTTCATCTATTTGCTTTACTATTCTTATTTGTTCGTTTATTGGAGCTAGAGGGATTAATATATTTGAAAATTCAGTTCCAGATATTTCATCAAATGTTGTTCCTGATGATGCAGAAATAATTCTGTTGATGCTTGATTTAATAATATATAATAAAAATTCACTCATATTACTTAAATATGGAACAACAGACTTGCACCCTTGGCTAGTACATGCAGGAACTTTATTTATTGCAATATATCCAATTGGAGCTCTAGAAGACATGATAATAGAATCTGGTGGCATCAATTTGGTTGAACTATTTTGTAGACCTTTAAGAGTTATTTTTCTATCAGAATCTATGATATAATTTGTTTTTAATTTGCTCATATTTTTTGGAGTAATCCAAACAATACTACCATTGAACCAATATTCCTTAACTGCTGTTGAAGGTGTACCACCACCAACTATTTCACCAATATGTTTCAACCTACACCAAAACCAATTGGATGGTATTTCAAAAGGAATTTCATCGGTTATGTTATTAGTTTGACTTCCCATTTTCTCATAATAACAATTATCAGAACCTTTGAAAATAACTGATTCTTCTTTAGATGCTTTAATCTTTCCCTCTTTGACTAATTTGGCTTTCTCTTCTTGAATTCTTTTAATTAATTCTTCTGCAGATTCATCGTTTGGATCTTGTGGCACTAATTTTCCTCTTATAGCAAGATCTAAAATCTTCTGTTTTAGTTTTTCAGTATCCATATTAATCCACCTTGCCAATCAAATTTTCAAGTTCTTCAACAGCATTTGCTATATTAGTAGATTTATCTTTAATCATTTGTAATAATTCTAATAATGAATATGCATCTAAGTCATCCTCAAATTGAATCCATTTAAGGTTTAGTTTATAATCATTAGATTTAATTTGTTCAATAGTGAATTTTCTCCATCTACCATTCGGATTTTCTTCTGAATATGTTTCAACTCTATCATTTTGATGGTTTACACAATAGCAATCAACAAAGTCATTTAAATCACTTCGTTTTAAAGGATTTTGAACTAATGTGTGATGAATACCACTTCTATAATCATATACCCATATATCCTTAGTAGGTTTACCTTTTTCAAAGAATAAAACATTTGTTTTTACACCTTGTGCATAAAATATACCTGTAGGTAATCTTAAAATAGTATGTAAATTAAAATCTTTTAATAATTTTTTTCTAACCTTTGCAGTAGCACCAGAGTCAGCCAATACACTATCTGGTAAAACAACACCAACTCTTCCACCAGTTTTTACAATAGACATAATGTGTTGTAGGAAATTAACTTGGTTATCTGATGTTTTTTCAAATTCAGGTCTATTAGCTGATACATCTGCACTTCCTTGTGGCCTTGTTCCAAATGGAGGATTAGCTAAAATAACATCAAACATCTTGTCAGATTTATCAATCAATGAATCTTGGCAAACAATTGGACTTTCATTGACACCAATATCGTGTAAATATAGGTTCATTGACGCCATAGTAACAACTAGTGATGTATTATCTGCTCCAAAAAACGCATAATTTTTTAAGAAATCTTGTTTTGATATTTCATAACTTTGATTTTTCATATGCTCATAAGCACTTAAAAGAAATCCTGCGGTTCCACAAGCAGGGTCTGCGACTGTTTCTGTAATTTTAGGATCCACACAATCCACAATTGCTTTTATAAGTGGTCTAGGAGTAAAATATTGGCCTGCTCCACTTTTTTTATCTAATCCATTTTTTTCAAGAATAGATTCATATAGAGCACCTTTAAAATCCCCTTCCATTAAATACCATTCATTCTCTCCTACCATATCAATAACTTTTTTTAGGTAGGAAGGTCTATCTATTTTATTAGATGCTTTTGTAAAAATAGTTCCTATAATTCCATCTTGTTTAGAAAGTTCTTTTAAAATTTCCTCATACTTTTCTGTTAAATCTTCACCACTTAAGTTACAAAGATCTTTCCATTTATATCCACTAGGAATTCTACTTCCTAATTCTAATTCTTCTTTTTCAGAATCCATTTTTAAAAATAATAAATATGTTAATTGAGTTAGATAATCTGTATATCCAACACCAGCTGATGCTAAAACATTTGCTATCCCATCAACTTTTTTTAATAATGTTCCTTCATTTTTTGCCATATTATGCAGCTACTCCTATTATATATTTAGAAAGCATTTGTATTTCTGAGGCAAATACCGGTGCTCCAAAGACAGTTATACCTTGTCTCCATAAATCCGTGTCAAAACTATTAAGTTCTTTTGAATCTATAGCACCTTCATCAACTATATACTCAGCAATCTTTTTCATTATTTCTATTTGTTTTTCATTTAATGTATGGTTATTACTACCTACATATAAATTAAATCGTTGGTTAAATAAACCATATAAACTAGTTAATTTATTATCTTTTTCAAAAGCATATCTAACAATTTGTATTAAATTTGTTAATGCATTAACATTTCGCTTTTGATTTAATTCACTAACATTACCATTATTATCAATTCTCGCATAATTTTTCCAAATATTATATGGAAGATATGTTCTATCATATGATAATAATTTGTCTTGCAAATCTCTTAACATTGTATAAGTAATTAATTTTTTTTCAGAGTTGTATATAATTCTTAATGCTTCAATATTATCCTTATGTTCATATAAGCACTTCTCGAAATTATCTATAAATTTAATTGCAGTTTCTATTGAAAAACCTTTATTAATTAACTCGTCTGGAGTATCAGGTGCGAACACATAATATCCTTTTTTCAATTCAATTAATTTATCCTTAGCAGCTTTATTTGAAATCAACTCTGATATTAATTCAATTCTTGCTATATTGTCTCCTGAAATTCCTTTATATTCTGGTAACAAATTTAAGTCTAAAGCATTTTTAATTTTTTCAGAAATAAAGATTGGAGAAAAATTAAATGATGTTATAAACTCATCTAAATGTCTTCTAAATAAAGGATGCTCCTTATACTTGTTTGTGATTGATGAACAATAATCTTTTAATAAAGTAAGATTTTTATCAGTTACTTCTCCATGAGATAATCTTTCAAGTAAGTCTTCCAAACTTATTTTTGTATGCCCTTTTGAGTTTCTAGGGATCTTTTTTTCACCTTTAGTGACACCAACTGCATCAACTATGTAGAAACAATCTTTAGTTTGTGCATTTGGAGTAACTTCTCTTAATTTATCATCAGAAATAGAACGACATCCTCTACCTTTCATTTGAGTGTATAAGACATCAGATTTAATATCAGTCATAAATAAAACTACTTCAAGCGGCTTAACATCTGTTCCAGTAGCAACTAATGTAACTGTTACCGCGATTCTAAAATCTTTTTCATTTCTAAAATCTTTAATTAGTATAGTTGAATCACCGGCTGAATATGTAATCTTTTTAACAAAATTTTCAGGAAGTTCATTATTTGGAAATTTTTCTTTAAATACTTCTTTAACTGCATCAACAATCTCATCTGTATGCTTATCGTTTTTAGCAAAAATCAAAGTTTTTGGAATGTATTCCCATTTTTCTTCTCTATCTGGGTATAAATCTGTATATATAGAGTCTCTGTATTCTGAAATGACCTTTTTTATTTGAGTTCTATCTATAACAGTTCTATCTAATGCACCCTTATCGTAAATTACTGTTTGATTAACGGTATTTTCACCTTTTGAACCAGTTTTTCTAGTTACTTCAACTATAGTTTCTCCTGCTTCAATTTCTCCACCATAACTCTTCTTTGTTTCAATATCATAAATTCTAGAAGGGACATTCACTCCATCTAAAACAGAATCATCATAAGTATAGTTTTCAATAATATTTTTATTAAAGAAAGCATATGCTTCTTCTGTTGGTGTTGCAGTTAAACCTAAAACTATAGCAGAACTAAAATAATTTAAAACCGATCTCCATTTACCATAAATAGATCTATGACACTCATCAACGACAATAAACTTAAAATAATCTGGCGGTAATTGTAAATTATCTCCAAGATCAATTTCAGGTTCACTGTCAATAATATCTACTTTAATATAATCATCATCTTCATCTTCGTCGTTATCGTCAATGATGTTATTACCAGTTAATACAGCGAAAAGTTTTTGAATAGTAGAAATAACAACATCGCCTTTAATGTCATCAGCCTTTCTTAATCTTTTTATATTATATAGAGAACTTAAAGTCATACCTTTTTCCGTTCTATCAAAAGTACTAAATTCACTCTCTGTTTGTTTAGCTAAGTTGTTTCTATCAACTAAAAATAAAACCCGATCAACATGAGTATAATTAAGTAATCTATAAGAAGCTAAACATGCTAAATACGTCTTACCAGATCCAGTGGCTAATATAGCCAAAGATTTATTTTTATTATTTCTTAAAGATAATTCAAAATTACATTCAGCATCATATTGACAATCTCTCAAGCCTTTTTTATCAATTTTAGGAAGTGCACCATAAGCTGATGATTTTCCTATAATCTTTAACATTTGCTTAGGCGTATGCATTTTTTGAATTTCTACATATTCACTAGTTGGAACTAACATGTTTTTAAAAAATATCTTTTTACCATTTGCTAAATAAACTAAAGGTATAATATCTTCGCACCATAATCCATACCAACTTTTTGGTGTACAAGCATAATTTTCTGCTTGAGTAGCAACTTCATCGTCAAGATTATTTTCTTCTCTTTTTGCTTCAACTACAGCAATTGCTTTATTGTCAGTAAATAATAAATAATCACTTTCATTATTACCTACCATTAAAGCTTCTTTAACTGCTTGAGCATTATAAGGAACTAAATCTTGTCTAGTAACTACATCCCATCCGGCATCTTCTAATTGTTTATCAATTAATACTCTTGCTTTTTCTTCTGGTTTCATACTATTTCACCTCAATGTCGATATTATTCTTAATCATTAATTCTTTAATTTTTCTTTTAACTTTCATAGTAGGTTCATGTACACCATTTTCCCATCTATTTACAGTTACAAATGATACGCCTAGTAATTCTGCCAATTCTTGTTGAGTCAATAAAAGTTTTTCTCTTATTAATTTAATCATTTCTGAATAATTCATAATATCAAATTCCTTTACGTTTTATTAACAATATTATATCACATTTTTATAAATATTGAAAATATAATGAAGAAATTTGTAAAATAAGAAACATTTTTATAAAAACTTGAATAAGAAAAAGCCACCCATTGAAACCATGATATGATGTTACATATATTATTTTGGCAATTAAATAGAAAATAAAAGCACTCTATTTTGAAGTGAACCCCAAAAATTGGACACTTTAAAAGAATTAAACAAAACTATAGGATTGAGTTCTATATTCTACAGGACTCAGTCCTTTTAATTTACACTTCATTCTTTTGTTATTGTAATAATAAATGTAATCATGTATTGCTTCTTTTAATTCATCTAATGAGTCATAATGTATTCCATAAAACATTTCTGTCTTCATTCTACCAAAAAAATTTTCCATTACTAAATTATCTAGACAATTTCCTTTTCTTGACATACTTTGCGTAATATTATGTTCTTTTAAAGAGTTTTGAAATGAAGTTTGTTGGTATTGCCATCCTTGATCGCTGTGAAATATTAATTTATCATTTGCATTTAATTTATCAAAAGCTGTATTCATCATGTTCATAATTTGGTACATTGTAGGACATTCAGATAAATCATAAGATATTATTTCATCATTGTATAAATCAATTATTGGTGATAAATATAATTTTGTCTCTCCTAATTTGAATTCAGTTATATCAGTACACCAAACCTCATTCATCTTTGATACTTTAAAATTTCTTTCATAATAAGTTTTATGATTTTCTTCATCAATTATTTTGTTTAGTAATAAATTTTTAACTGTTTTACCAACTTGACCTTTGTATGAATTATATCTAGAAACATTACTAGATTTGCATTTTAAACCTAATAATCTCATTAATTTCAAGACTTTCTTGTGATTAATGGGATTATTTTCATATTCTGGTAATTTATTTAAAGCTATAGTTATTCTTCGATAACCATATCTTCCTTTATTTTCTTCAAAAACTTTCTTAATATTTTTTATGTCAAAAGAATAATCCTTATCAGATTGCTTTTGAAAATAATAGTAGCTACTTCTAGGAATACTAGATAATTTTAGTAGTTCGGTTAATGGAAATTTTGCACTTAGTTCTTGAACTACTAGAGCTATTTCTTTTCTTTTTACTCTCTTGCAGATACTAAGGCACTCAATTTTTTTAAGTATTCATTCCCCATTTCTAATCGTTGACATTTTGCGATTAAATCTTCTTCAACTTTAGGTTCTAGATTTTTCTTTCTTCTTTTTCCTTTTAATCCTCTACCTCGTTTTTCAATATAAAAGCCTTCCTTACCTTCTTCAAGATAAATTCGTTCCCATGACAAAATATATTTATGAGCTGGATATTCATATCCATAATAGTGGTATATAAATTAAATCTTCTTGCTGTTTCATATGATGATAAGTTTTCTTTCATTTTTGTTTCTATTACTTGAATTTTAAATTCTGGTGTATATTTTTTATTATTCCTTGGCATATAAAAAGCACCCCTTTCCTATAATTATAACACATTTTTAATGTGTCCAGAAATTGGGGTGCATTTCACTCAAATCTAGTACATTATTTTTAAATATTTAATTGTTATTAGGCTGAAATATTCTAATATATTGCCATAATCATATTTAAGAAACTAACTATTAAAACATTAAATTATTATTAATAAA
>ENA-OPCN01001969-OPCN01001969.1-human-gut-metagenome-genome-assembly--contig:-NODE-1969-length-12351-cov-1.819860_pt1 | contig 12351 bp, 9 predicted proteins | sample MGYA00241567_ERZ501485 | MGnify/ENA primary metagenome ERZ501485 (study PRJEB25962, sample SAMEA2042579) | human gut metagenome | biome: human gut; feature: human-associated habitat; material: faeces...
GCTTTCGCAACTTTTGTTCCGTCACCAACCTCAAAGGCTTTGACAGCACCGATAGATACTATGGCTTTGGCAAGATTAGCATCAAGTTTCTCGAATACAGGTTCACCAATACCCGCTTTCATTCCACTTACGACACATTCTACTACACCGCCTACGCTGTCGCCTTCTGCCCTTTTATCATCTAACAGCTTTTCTGCCCTGTCAGCAGCTTCCTTGTCAGGCATATATAACATATTATTAAATATTTCTTCTGAATCGAATTTATCCATATCGATTTCTACATCACCGATAGCTTTTGTGTATGCATTTACATTTATTCCAAGACTCTTTAAAATCTTACTTGCAATTGCACCCGCTGCTACTCTTGCGATAGTCTCTCTGCCTGATGAACGTCCGCCACCACGATAATCCCTGAAGCCATATTTCATATCAAATGTGTAATCTGCGTGTCCCGGTCTGTAATAAGATGCTATCTCCGAATAATCATTTGAGCGTTGTGTCTTATTGTACACTATCATCGAAACAGGTGTACCTGTTGTCTTACCCTCAAATGTACCGGATAATATTTCTACTTTATCATCTTCGCTTCTTGGTGTGGAGACTGTCCCGGTTTCCTTCTGTTAAGAAAGACCTGTATATCATCTTCATTTAACTCTACACCTGCCGGGCAGCCATCTACTACTACGCCGATTCCTTTTCCATGTGACTCTCCCCAGGTTGATATCTTAAATATATTTCCAAAGCTAGAACCTGCCATTTTCTATTCCTCACTATTAATCTAATAACTACTTCTGTAATTAATCTTCGTATAAAGGATATTTGTCTGTTAATGTCTTAACTAATGCCATTGCCTGTTCCTTGTTAGCATCAACATCTTTAACAAGTAATGAAATAGCTTCTGCAATAACGTCCATATCTTCTACAACCATTCCTCTTGATGTAACTGCAGGTGTACCAAGTCTGATACCACTTGTTACAAATGGAGATGCAGGATCATTAGGAATAGTATTCTTATTACATGTAATGTTAGCGGCATCTAATAATTTCTCACACTCTTTACCCGTAACATTCATATTTCTTAAATCAACAAGCATTAAGTGATTATCTGTACCACCCGAAATAAGATTAAAGCCTCTGTCTGTAAGTCCTTTAGCAAGTGCCTGTGCATTATCTTTAACACCTTTCATATACACTTTAAAGCTGTCATCTAATGCTTCCTTGAAGCAGACTGCCTTAGCTGCGATAACATGCATAAGCGGACCACCCTGAATACCTGGGAATACTGCTTTATTAAAGTTGAACTTCTTAGCACTTTCTTCATTGCATAAGATCATACCACCACGAGGTCCTCTTAAAGTCTTATGTGTTGTTGTAGTTGTAACATCAGCATAAGGAATTGGGCTCATATGAAGTCCTGTAGCAACAAGACCTGCGATATGTGCCATATCTACCATAAGATATGCACCAACTTCATCTGCTATCTCTCTGAATTTCTTGAAATCAATTTCTCTTGGATATGCGCTTGCACCTGCAATAATAAGTTTTGGTTTTGCTTCCTTGGCAATCTTTAATACTTCATCATAATCAATATATCCATCATCAGTAATTCCATAAGGAACGATATGGAAATATTTACCTGAAATATTAACAGGACTTCCATGTGTAAGATGTCCACCATGTGCAAGATTCATACCCATTACTGTATCACCTGGCTCTACCATTGCGAAGAATGCTGCAAGGTTAGCCTGAGCACCTGAATGTGGCTGTACATTTGCATAATCACAACCGAATAACTTCTTTGCTCTTTCAATTGCAAGAGTCTCTACTATATCTACATATTCGCAGCCACCATAATATCTCTTACCTGGATAGCCCTCTGCATATTTGTTAGTAAGATGACTTCCCATAGCTGCCATAACTGCTTTACTTACTAAATTCTCTGAAGCGATAAGCTCTATATGAGTTCTCTGTCTTTCTAATTCCTGCTGCATAGCTGATGCTACTTCAGGATCGTATGATTTTACATTATCAAATGAAAACATTCTCTTCCTCCAATCTTAAATACAATGAAACTGTAATCTAACTATTTCACAATATTTACTCTAATAATAATATAGCTTAAAATGTCAAAATAAACATTTCGACACTTTAAGCTAGTATAACATAATTTCTTTATAATTAAAACTGTTTTTTATTCTGTTCTAAGTGCAATAACAGGATCCTTCTTAGAAGCAACCCTTGCCGGAATAAGACCTGCTATAAATGTAAGAATAATACTTATAACTACAAGTGCAACACCACCTGAAACCGGAAGTTTAGACATACCTGAAATATCCGTAATATTCTTAATGATAATATTAATCGGAATATTAAGTAATAATGTAATTATAATTCCAATCATACCTGCCACGAAACCAACTATAACTGTCTCTGCATTAAATACTCGTGATACATCTTTCTTAGATGCACCAATACTTCGTAATATACCGATTTCCTTAGTTCTCTCAAGGACTGAAATATAAGTAATAATACCAATCATAATAGAAGACACCACAAGCGAAATTGCTACAAATGCGATAAGTACATAACTGATTGCATTAATAATTGTGCTGACTGATGACATCATAAGTCCGACATAATCTGTATACTCAATTTCTTCTTTACCCTCTGCCTTCAGCTTGGCATTATATTCATCTATAATATCAACTATCTTCTCTTTAGATTTGAAATCTTTAGGATAAATATTAATTGATGCAGGGTCTTCCAGATTAGCAACACCAAGCTTAGTCAAATTAGCTTCATAACTGTTCTCTCCAAATGGTTCTCCTGTAAATACATCAACTGCATGATTGGCTAACTGCTCCTTAACAATATCACTGTCATTAACTGTATTTATGAGATATTGTGTTAATTTATTCGTATAAGCAACATTTGTGGTGATTGATGCGTTGCTTGCATCTTCATTTGGTTTTAAGATACCAACTATCTTAATGTCTACGGAATTAGCTAATAACTGTTTCATAAATTCTTCATCAGAACTCATATCTTTGTATCCGTTGCCATCTTTAACATATACATCCGTATTTACTACAAGTTTAAATGTCTGATTTAATAATTCATCATAAGTAAAACTTACCTGTTCGTCATTCAGATTCTCTTCCGGAACATTACCCATCTGCATCTGCGCAAATACTTTCTGCAACTGGCTGATATCTATAAGACCGAGTGCATATAAAGAATACTCGGAAATCATATCATCCTTATCGACTACTAAGACAACTTCATTATATTCCTGTGGAAGTCTGCCCTCTAAAATGTCATACTGTGACTTGATTAAATCCTCATTATCAATCATTTCTGACCATGCATCTGTGTTTCCCATCATCGACATACTTCCACCCTGAGTCATCTGGTCCATTCCAAGACTTTCAAATACTGTACTTGGATTAACCTTAAATATTCCCTTGGATGTGTCTGCCTTATAAATATTTAAGTCCACATCATATGAATACTGAATATCATTTGTTAAATCTTTAATGCCTGATTCATCACTTTCAATATATGACATAAAACTCTTTAAATCATTTACGGTAACGGATGTTAACATCTTGTTAATCATATCCGACATCATACTGTTAGAATATATTCTTCCTGGCTGTTTATCCTCTATCTTCTTCTCTTCGCCCATTCCAAGAAACGAACTGTAATCAACAGCTGTCTTCTGAATCGTCAGTGGATAACCGGAAAGTGTATCCTGCTCAACTCTATGAATATATGAACGCATACCATGTGAAAGTGACAGGATAAGTGCAATTCCTATGATACCGATACTTCCTGCAAATGCTGTTAATATCGTTCTGGCTTTCTTAGTCATAAGGTTATTAAGACTTAATGAAAGTGCTGTTGCAAATGACATACTTGTCTTTTGTTTCTTAGCTTTCTTACCTGTTTCTTCCAATTCATTATTCTTAGAATCCTGCTTATCTGTAGCCTTGTCATCATCACACTCTTTACCATTATAGGGATTAGTATCATCTACCACCTTACCATCAAGTAAACGGATTATTCTTGACGAATATTTATCTGCAAGTTCCGGATTATGTGTAACCATAATGATTAATTTATCTTTGGAAATGTCTTTAAGTATATTCATAATCTGAATACTTGTAGCTGAATCAAGGGCTCCTGTAGGCTCATCTGCAAGTAGAATATCAGGATTATTTACTAATGCTCTTGCAATAGCAACTCTCTGCATCTGTCCACCTGACATCTGATTAGGTTTCTTATGTATCTGGTCTCCAAGTCCAACCTTCTCTAATACCTCCATTGCACGTTTTCTTCTCTCACTCTTCGATACACCTGATAATGTAAGTGCAAGTTCTACATTAGATAAAACTGTCTGGTGAGGAATAAGATTGTAACTCTGGAATACAAAACCTATTCTGTTATTACGATATGTGTCCCAGTCTTTATCCTTATATTTCTTGGTAGATATATCATCTATAGATAAATCACCATCTGTATATCTGTCTAATCCACCAATAATATTTAACAATGTTGTCTTACCACAACCGGACTGACCGAGTATCGACACAAATTCATTTTTTCTGAACTTGATTGAGACACCTTTTAGTGCCTTAACTGTCGTATCGCCAGACACATAGTCTTTTGTTATGTTCGTTAACTCTAGCATTTATTTCTCCTTTTTACTTATTTTCATTTAGTTTTACATTATAAAGCCTTGATTTTTTATATGCAAGTGACTTTTGTAATTTTATTTTTTTATAATGAAATTTTTTCTCATATAATATCACAACACAAAATCACAACAAAAATAATAACCGCCATAGCTTCGCGTGATATTCTCATGTCTGCTTAACAGGAAATATCATACAAAACTAAAGCGGTTACATATCAATTTTTCTTAAATGTTCTAATTAGTACGCAATAACCTCATGGCCATCTTCTGTAACTAATACCTGAATCTCCCACTGTGCAGATGGTTTCTTATCCTCAGTGTAAACTGTCCAGCCATTATTGTCATCTACGAATACATTTGCTCTTCCCATATTAACCATTGGCTCAATTGTGAACATCATTCCCGGAACCATAAGCATCTCTGTTCCTTTCTTCGTAACATAGCTTACAAATGGCTCTTCGTGGAATTCAAGTCCGACTCCATGACCGCCGATTTCTTCTACAACGGAGTAACCATTTGATTTGACATAATCATTTATTGCCTGTCCCATATCTCCGAGGAAATTCCATGGTTTAACCTGTTCAAGTCCTATCTCAACAGCTTTCTTTGTAACTTCTACAAGTTTTCTATTCTCCTCGCTTACATTTCCCATACAGAACATTCTTGATGAATCTGAGAAATATCCATTGTATATTGTAGAAACATCTACATTTATGATATCTCCATCCTTCAAAATATCATGAGGCGATGGTATTCCATGACATACCTGGTCATTAATAGATGTGCATACGCTCTTAGGAAATCCCTCATAATTAAGTGGTGCGGGTATTCCACCCATCTCAAGTGTTTTACTATGAACAAGCATATTTATCTCTTCTGTACTCATTCCAATTTCAATATTTTCTGCCACATAATCAAGAACAGCTATATTTATCTTGGCACTTTCTTTTATTCCCTCTATATCAGCTTTTGTCTTTAATAATCTTTTACTTGGAACTATACAGCCTTTTCTTCTATACTGTAACATCTTCTCATCTATTATCTGGTGACAATGTTTATATTTTTTACCACTTCCACAAGGACATGGATCGTTTCTTCCTATTACTTTAATGTTTGGGTTCATCTTTAATGACATAATATCTCTCCATTCCACAGACACTTGATATTGAATATTAAAGAAATCACAATGTAATTAATACTATTTCGGTTTCTCTGATTACATATTTGTGGTGTCTGCAACACAAATACCATACTAATAATACTCTTTTTGAAATATTTTTTCAATGAAAATGAAGACGAAAATTTATCATTAATTAAAATGTGGTTGTGCCTTAACGATTAATAACCATTAGAGCAACAACCACATTTATTTAATATTCTAATCATTAAAATCACTATTATTAATCAATGCAACTATATTCGCCAATCTTGCATCTGTGTATTCATCTTCACCTAATACAGGTCTTTCGACCAATTCCTCGTGAAGATACTCTATACCACCTCTTACATACGAATTAAATAAATCCATATTCTCCTGTACTTCTTCTACTGTCTTTGGCCCGCTAAAAGCTCTTTCGATTCTTTCTTCCTTTGTAAGTTCTGTAGAATCATCAAGTAATAATACCATTTTCATTATATGTAATAAATCATGTCTCACATTATTTAACTGTGTCAATTGAATATTTCTTACATCACCTTTATCCTCTTCAACCTTTTTCTTTAGTTTTAACCCAATTACTGCGGCTAATGGATATAATTCATATAGTGTTCTTATATATGATTCCTGGATATTATTCTGTTTCCACAATTCATCTAAGTAAGTGGCATGTTTTCCACTTATTTTAACATCACTATTAAAATATTGAAGTTTTATATTTTCATTCATTTATCACACCTACTTTCTCACAATTCTTGCACTGTTTTCTTCCGGTTCTTTTTCAACCTCATATTTATAATCAGGCAATGTATATTTTTCAAGTCCTGATGCTGTCCAGTCTTTATCAAGCATAAATATTATTACCTGCTCTGCCGCTTCTGGCAGAACACCTGCTACCAAACCAATATTTTTATCACTAAGTTTTGAAAACGGTCCATCTAGGACTAATGGAAGATTTAATACATCGCTTTGTTTAAGAGTCTCATTATCTTCTTTCTTCTTTTTCTGAGCCAATTCTAATATACTTACAATGAATACAAAATTACGTGCTATTATCTCACCCTCTGAAAGATTGAACTCTTCTATCTTCATTCCGTCATTTCCAAGCTTATGATAATATAGATGTAATTTATAATCATCTTCCATCTGTGCATATTTCTCTTTCTCATTAAACATCTCTTCGAACTTCTGCTTAATAATTGCATTTAATTCGCCAATCAACGGTTCTTCGCGTTTTTTCAAAATGTCAGTCACCTCGTCATATAGAGCCTCTGCGTAATCTATCATTCGTTGTATTCTACGATTTTCCAATGTATTAGCCGTTTCTTTTTTCTCTTCCTGTTCTAATCCCTTTAATCTTAACCTTGCACTTTCAATATTTCTCTCACGCCTTGCTATTTCATTAAAGGCATCAGTCATTCTCCTCTTGTTGGCTTCCATTCTTCTTCGTTCATCCTTAAAATTAATCTTCGTATCAATTCTTTCCTTTAAATCTGCCATTTCCTTTTTCTCATTATCTAACTCATCCATAGTTCCTTCTATATTTCCTGCCTTTTCTGCAATATCTTTTGCAAAATCAGTAATATTATTTTTCCACATTTCTAATACAGTCTTGTATGAATTAATTGTTGTAGAATTAACATTCCCAGTAATTTTATTTCTTAATGCATTCAAAGTCTCAATTTCTTTTTCTGTAATCTCATTACCACATATACACGTCTTATTCTCAATCAGATAATCAATTGTATCAGTTGTTATATCAGGAATTGTATTAACATCATCCTTTTTATCTTTATCATTTTCAAGAATATTATTAATGTCACTTAACATTGACATTGCAAAATATTTATAGCCATCTTTACTGAATTCTTTAATGATATCCGCATAATTTGATTTTATAATCTCTTCACTTTTATTAGCTGTTTTTTCTACTTGCTCATATCTTCTTTGTTCCTCTTCTATCTTCTTATTTGAATTAAGAATTTCTTCTGCTCTATTAACTTTTTCTCTAAATTCTTTGTAATCTTCTTCTTGTTCTTCCTTCTCTTTTGACCATTTTTCTATAAGTGTTTCCTGTTCTTCTATTTGTCTTTTTATATCATTAAATTTAGTACTGCTTCCACTTATTCTTTTTTTCAATTGTCTTATAAGACATTTAGACCCGTCATTTAATAATTGCTCTTTCATTTTTACTAACGGAGTTATTCCCATTAATGAGCTTATAGACTTCTTTAGTTCATTATTAGTTGTCTTTTCATCACTCCATTTTTCACCATCAAAGAAGAAATATGCTGATAAATCTTTTGGAAATAAAAGTTTTATCGTATCTTCTGCCTTACCTTTTTCTTCACTTTTAGAGCTGTCATTATCTTTCCAGTCACTCCATCTTCCATCTTTTTCTTTACTTTTGAACCATAGTTTTTCTTCAACTAATTTAGATGTCATACTTGGAAATTTTCTTGCATATTTTGCTTCTCTTCTGAAAATATATGACATATCTTCATCTATAATTTCCAGTTCAACTGATACCGATGCATCATCGATACTTCCAAGTCCTGCTAATACATCTTTATTTAAGAGTATTGTATTTCTCTGCGTACCATATTTTGTATCGATTATCTCTCCATAAAGTCCCCAACGAAACGCCTGTGCTAATGTAGTTTTACCAAATGTATTCTCACCCATAATGACCGTTACATTTTTCTCATCATCACAAGAGAATTCTATCTCATGTTCACCTTTATATCTCATAAAATTGTTTATCTTAATTCTCTTAAATTTCATGCTGCTGTTCCTCCTTATCAACTATTTTTCTAATCTCTTTTTCTATAATTTTTATCATAGCATCATCATCATACTTATTAGTTCGAAGATTATTACCCTCATACATTCTAATCAGGTTGAATAAATAATCTAATTTTTCCTTATCTACGTTGTTCTCATTCATCTGTATCTTCCTCCTTTAATCTTTCCATTTCTTCATCTAAATCAAGATATATATTATAGGCTTCCTGTATTGTATCTATCGCATCAAAGCCTTCTCTTTTATTTATTGCAGATTTTGTGAATTCCTGAATTCTTAACATTTCACCTACAATAATCCCTTTATCTTCTTCATAATTGTCACTATGAATCATCGAAAATGCTCTTGGCAATGTAATAAAATCATATATTATTGCAATATTTTTTCCTTTTGCTTTCCTTAGAAGTCGTCCTCGCCTTTGAATAAATTCTTTCGGATTCTGACTACTTGCCAGAATAAAAGCCTTCTGAATATTAGGAATATTTACGCCCTCATCAAGACATCTGATTGCTGTTAAAACCTGATACATTCCTCTGTCAAAACATTGCTTTATAGTTTCTCTTTCATATATGTCTTCATCAGCCGTAAATTTATGTACACTCATTCCTAATTCGTCTTCTATCATTTTATTAACTAATAATATTTGCTTTTCTTCTTCATCTGTATTTTCGTCTATTACTTTTGTTGCTCCGCAATATACCAGAATATGTGAATCATCACGATATTTTTCCATATATTTTTTTAGAAGTCCTATTTTATCTTTTGCACCTGCAATAATTCTTCTTCGTTGAAATGCTTTTAGTTTACCTACTTCATTTAGTTTCCTTTTACCATTTTTATTTACATAACATTTACTCATTTCCTTAGTAATTCTTATATATTCACTTAATTCTTCATCAGATAGAAATGAATAAATTATATGATATTCATATTGGCATAAATTACCTTCTTCAATAGCTCGTTCTAACGGATATTCAATACACCTGTCTTTAAAATATCTAAATATGGCATCTGTCCCTGATTTATCTCTATGCCTTTCTATAGTTGCTGATAGAGCCAGACGATATTTAACATTTTCATTAAGACATTCCACCATACCTTTCGAGCCAACATTATGTGCTTCATCTACAACTAATAATATGTTTTCATCATATGTAAAGTTCTTGAAAATGTTCTGAAATTTTTCACTTTTAAAAGTATCATTTGTAGTAATACAGATATATGGTTTTTTTAGCAATTTGAATCTTTTATTGGCATCAATTAAATGTTTATACCATTCTTTATCCTTTGATTGCCCGTAAGCTAATATAGGATTCGTTCCCCACTTAACTAAATCTTCCTCCCATTGAGTTATCAGATGTATATATGGACAAATAATGTATACAGCAACGTTATTGTCTAATTCAGTTGCCAGATACTCTATGCTTCCCAATGCCGTAATAGTCTTTCCTGTACCTGTTGCCATATCATATATTCCTGTAAAACCCTGCTTTTTCCAATTAATAATTGCCTCTCTCTGATAATCTAACAATTTAATCGTATCAGGTATCTTAATAAATACATTTTTCTTTAATCTGTTAACTCCACTTCCAAATTGTTTTTCATCAACTTTATAATCTATATCTCCACACCTGTAAGCCAGTAATTTATCTATTATAATCTTAGGAAATGGTATTACCTTTAACTTACTTGTATTATCTTCTAAGAGTCTCTTGAAATTACTTTCCATTTCATCTACATATTCTTTTTGCTCGGCAGAGTTGCAATCAGAAAATACCGTAATTAATTCAAAGTTATTTTCAAACCCATTTTCCGAATCATTCATTGAACCTGAAAAAGCTATTCGGTCTCCTGCTTCATCATAGGCTATGCCAAATTTCTCATGATAAATATTTATTCCATTATCATCTTCCATAAATGCAATTTTGAAATTCAATACACCGTTTGCCACTAAAGTAGCTACTATATTAAGTCTTTCCTTTGCAAACTCATCTATCGGATTAGTAAGCGATACATCAAGTGCTTCTACAAATGCCTTTTCCTTTGTTTTATATCCTAAATTAATTGCTTCTATGTCCTCTTTACTCAATTTTGGAGAACATATAACCTCTATTTTTCCGCCATTTCTCTCCATAGCAGCTAAACCCACAGATAACATTTCTAATGAAGTAGTTGAGAAATATCCAACTGCGCGTCTGTATAGCTTTGCATTTTCTAAAAGCGGAACTAAAAAATCTAAAGCTACATTATCATTCATGTCTGAACGATACATACGCTTACATTTCATATCCTTGAACATCTTCGTACCTCCTAATCTACATTCTCTATCGTTTCTACACCATATTTTCTACAATTCCTCTAACGCATCTATAAGACTTTCAATATTCTCTTCTGTCGTATATCTTCCGATACTCGCTCTTACTGTACCTGCATATTCTTCGCTATGAAGCCACTTATGGATATACGGTGCACAATGATAACCTGTCCTTACTGCAATATCAAAATCTTCATCTAGAATTTTTCCAACCTCATCAGCCTTATAACCCTTTACATTGAAGGATACAATTGCGATATGATTATGCATATTTGCAGGCAGATACAATTTTATATTTCTGTTTTTCTTTAATCCGTCTATAAGCTTGTCTGTCAGTTTTTTCTCGTATTTGTATACATCTTCTATCATATTATGTTCTATATTATCCAGTGCAGCACTTAGTCCCGCTATGGCTACGATATTGTGGCTTCCAGGCTCCTGACCGACAGTTATCTCCTCCGGCATATGAAGATTAAGCGAGTCACTTCCTGTTCCACCTGCTATGTATGGTGCTAATTCATATTTATTATTAGTTATAAAGCCTGCTGCCCCAAATGGACCATACAGACTTTTATGGCCTGCAAATGCTATGAAATCAGCATTTATAAAATGGCTATTTGCTCTATCTTCAATAATTTTTACAAGTCCTAATGATTGTGAAGCATCTAATATATTAATTGAGTTATATTCCTTACCATACTCAAAGATACTCTGTACCGGTAAAATATATCCTGTAACATTACTTATGTGATTACAGCATATTAAAGCCGGAGGTTCCATTGCAAAATCATATTTAACCTTATCTAAATCAATCTCTAATGTCTCGGGATTAATTGGAAGTTCACGTATTATTAATCCACTCTTTATGCTTTCTCTTTTACTCTTAAGTAAAGCAAGAGTTCTTGCAACTGCATTGTGTTCATATGGCGATACATATACAACTGCATCATTTTTAGAATTAACTGCCTCTAACCCATTTATAATCTGATTTAGTGCAATTGTTACTGATGGAGTAAATACAACATTGTGACAATCTCCATATACCAGATTCACTATTTTATCTCTTGTATTCTCAAGCAGCTCATTTAATTTTCTTGCAGCCTTATATGAACCTCTGCCAGTATTAAACGCACAATTACGGTTAGTTCTGTCCATTATCTCATAGACTTCCTCTGGTTTTGGATATGTAGTTGCGGCATTATCTAAGTAAATCATTTTTAGCACTTCCTTTACTTCAACATCTGCTCTAATATCTTTATCATTGCTGAAACTTTCTCATTCATTTCAAGTGAATCACCAAATTCATTAATTGTTGATTCGACTGCATTAATAAGATAATCACTTACACCATCATCATCAGCCTTGTTATAATATTTCTC
>ENA-OPCN01001972-OPCN01001972.1-human-gut-metagenome-genome-assembly--contig:-NODE-1972-length-12344-cov-1.652291_pt1 | contig 12344 bp, 9 predicted proteins | sample MGYA00241567_ERZ501485 | MGnify/ENA primary metagenome ERZ501485 (study PRJEB25962, sample SAMEA2042579) | human gut metagenome | biome: human gut; feature: human-associated habitat; material: faeces...
AAGATGACACAGTCAGCAGTGAGCAAGCAGCTTGGCCTTGATGAATTGTCAAAGGCTATGTTGGAAAAAGGAATGGATATCAACTACAAAATAAAAGATATCCAGTCATCAGATTCTTCCGTTGATTTGTCCGGTATGGAAATGGGTGCCGGTTTATCACTGGATGTAAATAACAAAAAAGCATCCGCAAAGATTGCCCTTTCCAAAGACGGAAGCCAGTTATCAGCAGAAGCCTATGGTTCATTAGAGGAAAAGAAAGCAGCATTTTCTCTGCCGGAGCTGATTCCAAACAAAACATTCAGCATTACAGCATCCGATAATGAGAGTCAGGAAGCCCTGAATAGTATTTCAGCTGTTTTAGCAGTGCTTCCGGATTTGCAGGAAACATTTTCTGATTTCTTAGAGGAGCAGGGAGATGCCTTGTATGACAGCACAGAATGTGAAAAGGTAGATAATGGTTATCAGATTAAGATTACAAAAGTTTCACTGGATGAGTTTGTAAATAAATTCCGTGATTATGTAAGCAGCCAGTCAGAGACACTCGGTAAGATTGAAGAAAAACTTGGTATGTCCAAAGGAACGATTGCCAGCGGCGTTGGTATGATTGTTCCACAGATTACATCTTACACACAGGATATTATTGTGACGGTAGAGGGCATGGACGGTAACTTGACAGGATTTAAAACCTCTGTGACGGTTGCCGGAGTTAAATTAGATATTCATGGTGCATTTGTAGATAACGATGGTCAGAATACAGCAAATGTTGAGTTGTCCTTGGCACAGAATGGTTCTTCTATTGGAACAGTTACGTATAACCTTCAGGGTAAAAAAGGTGATGTATGCGAAGATACAATTAAAATGGTTGTTTCGAGCATGGGGACGGAAATTGCTTCGACAGAAGTAAAAGAATCCCTTGACACGAAGAATAATAATGCACTTACAATGTCAGCTTCCGTAAAATCGTATAATTCCGATGAAGTGAAAATGTCATGCAGCGGAAGTGTGAAAAACTTAGAAAAAGGTAAGAGTATTACTCTTGATTTTAAAGATGTATCAGTTGACCAGAGCGAAACAGGCACGAATACCTTTGGAATGGAATACTCATTTGCTGCTCTTGACGGTGAAGTAAAAATGCCTGCCGGTGAAGAACAGGTTGTGACAGCAGACACCTTACAGTCAACTTTGACTCAGTATCAGAGTGATGTGATGACTAATTTACAGAACATTTTAAGTAAATGGGGAATTAGTGATATCAGTTCCTTGTTCAGTCCATCTTCATCCGATCCATTAGGATTGAGTGATGCGGATACTTCTTTAACTACCGACAGTTATGATGGTAGCGATGATGACAGCTATACCGATAGCGATGATGACAGTTATACAGACAGTTATACAGACAGTTACGAGGATGAAAATGACACTTTGTAATTCATACAAAATATGTTACCTTAAGAAAATGGCAAAGAGGACCGTTATGGTCCTCCCTGTCATTTTCTTGTCTATGGCGGTTCTTTTGACTGTATTTTTTGTTTGTTTGTCTGCAATTTCGGAAAACAGTAAAATACATATTGGAGTTGTTGTGCCGGAAAAAGGGTTTATGGAGCGAGGGTTGCTTGAGTATGTCAGCAATATGGCAGACACGAAAGCCTTATGTGAGTTCCGGGAACTGAGTGAGACAGAGGCAAAAGAGCAGTTGGATGAAGGAAAGGTGGCGGCTTATGTTACGCTGCCGGAAAATTTATTGGAGAAAATATATCGGAACGAAAAAACCTCCGTCCATATAACAACGGCTAAAACACCCACAATTGAAAGTGCATTGATGGAGGAACTGGTGGATTCGGCAGTTTCTTTTGTGTTGACAGCAAAAGCCGGTGACTATGCAGCATATCAGTTATATGCAAAGTATGGCAGACAGGGAAGTATGAAGACTGTAGCGATGGATATGAACCGCAATTATATTCGTTTTGTACTGCGGCAGGAAACTTTGTTTCACGAGAAAACGATAAAATCAGCTTCCGGAATGAAAGATACTACGCGTATTTTTCTTGGAATTATAGTGACACTTTTTGTCCTATTGGGGGCGATTTTGATTTCTCTGCGGGAGCGTCCGACAGCGGTATTACTTAGCTTATTGAAAGGAAAGAAAATAAACCCCGTGGATACGCTTTTTTTTGATGTTTTGTTAAATGGCGGTGTTTTGTTTCTCTGTATGACTGCCGGATTTTACGGATTTGCAGCCCTTTTAGGGGTAAAGGTGACAATGCTTAATATGTGCGGGCTTGTCTTTGGTAGTTTTTGCGCGGCTTGTCTGCTTGCCTGTGTCGTTCCGTGCGGCAGGGCAAATGCCGGACAGATACTGTTTCTCTTTGTATTTGCTGTGGTGCAGTTTGTGCTGCTTGGCGGTGCATTCCCGGACTATATGCTGCCCAAAATTCTTGTAAGCATTGGGAAAATACTGCCGGGAGGAGTTTTTGTTGATTTGCTGCACGCAGAAATGAAAGGACAGATTTTTTCACCATCGCTTATTTATGTACTTATGTATGGAGTCTGCCTCTTTTGTCTTGCCTTGTGGCGCATGAAGAGAAAGAGGGGTGGCATCGCATGAGAATATGGCTGAAAAAATATACCAAACGCTTTTTGTGCCAGAAATTCTTTTTGTTTCTGCTGATTGCCCTGCCTTTTTTTACTTATTTATATTCCTATGCGGTACATCAAAAGTCTACAAAAGTTAAAGTGGGAATTGTGGCAGACAGAGACAATGTGTTTGTTCGGGAAATTCAGGAGGAACTTCTTAGTAAAACCGGCATGATTACATTTTGTGAAATATCTTCCGAGAAGGACATGATTCAAAAAATCCGAAAGGGAGATTTAACATGTGGTTATGTGTTTCCGGATACACTTAAAAAGCAATATGAAAATGGGCAGTATGAAAAATGCATTAAGCAATACAACAGTGAGGGAAATGCCTTTTTTCTGATTGCGAGAGAGGCTGTGATAAGCAGTGTGTTCCGCGTGTACGGAAGACAGATGCTTGAGGATTACATTGCACAATCCGGACTTTTTGAATCACATGAAATTGAAAAAGGGGAGATTTCGCAAAAATATAAGGATAATTTGGCAAAGCAGCAAACATTTACGATGGAAATAAACAAGCAGAACTTTGCAAAAAAACAGATGGGAGACTATCTTTTGGCACCGTTACATGGTGGTGTGGCTTTTTTGATTCTGCTTGCCGGATTCTGCGGGCTTGCTCTTTATCGAAAAGATTGTGGAAGACAGATTCCTTTTGCAGTAACTGGAAAATGGCGCAGAGAGATGTCACTTTTTTCGATTGCGGTGCCGGTGGTTCTGATGACAATATCAGGAATTTTTTCCGAGCTTTTATGCGGAATTACGTTTTTAACAATAAAAGAAATTGCTTCTCTACTGATTTATGATATAATGGTGGTACTGTTTTGTGATTTACTATCTGCAATTCGGGTAAAAGAAGGTGTCATTTGGCTCTTTGCGTTGTTTTACTTGTGTATCAGCGTATTGTTTACACCGGTATTTTTGAATTTGTCGGTGCTGATTCCATGGGCGCATGTACTGTCGTATTTTTGCCTGCCGTATTACTTTTTGAATGCAGCGTTTGGCGGCGTGTGGCAGATTTTTGAATTGATTTTTGCAGGCACCTTGCTTTTTTTAGTTAATATATGGAGAAGAAGGAGAGATTGTTATGGTTACTAATTGTGAGTTTTGTGCCTTTTACGTTTATGACGATGATGGCTATGCAGAATGTGATGTCAATTTGGATGAAGATGAAATGGCAAGATTTCTAGGTTCATCGTATCAATCCTGTCCATATTATCAGACGGATGATGAATACAAAATAGTGAGAAAGCAGAATTAATTGGTAAATGAATTGTTAGGAGGCGTAACTATGGCAATCGTATTAATCGCAATTGGATTGTTGTTTACCGGCGTTGATTTTATGGTGGGCAGCGGTATTTCATATCCGGATTTTATACAGCCGACAGGGCTTTATCATGGAATTGATATCCACCCAAGAATACAGCAGTATGTAACGCAGAATATTTTAGGACATAATTTACAGGTGGACATACTGCCTGACGTTATTGGTTGTTTACTTGTGCTGATTGGTGCATTTATGTTCGTGAAGCATAACAAAAAATTCTGGTTTGGTGCACTGTTAGCCATTCTGGCAGGAGGGTGTTCCGTTGCCCTTCGCGTCATTCCGTTTTATGTGAATGGTGGAGCCTTGATTTTATCTGCCCTCAGTTTATATTTCTTAGCATTTGTATTTGAAATCTGGATGGAATATATCATGATTTATGTGACGGTAAATGTTTCGGATGACATGGCAAATGTAAGTACCAACCGGAGAATGCAGTTTGGCTGGTGGTTTACCGTATTTGCAAGAATTTTTATTTTCCTTTTGACATTTGTCGGAATTGGCTCGGTTCGCCATGTTTACGAGGCTGTTGTTTTATTGTTTACGGTATTTTATCTGTATCAATTAGTGCAGACACGTAAATATGTGGGAACTTACAAAGTCTACAAAGAGGGCTTTAACAGTGCCGTTTTGCCGGAATATGTAAAGGAAAAAATGATAGGAGTTTCGTACCGTGAAAATCCCGATATTTCGCTGGATGAGCTTCGTTATGTGCGAATTATCCATTATGATTTCAAGGGACAGATTCAGGAAGGTGAACTGGTGGTAAATCAGAAAATTGCATATCCTGTCATGCGGGCATTTTACCAGCTTTACAAATGGGAATATCCGATTGAGCGGGTGCGCCTTGTGGATGATTTTGACGGGGACGACGAAGCATCCATGGAGGCAAATAATACATCAGCATTCAATTACCGCACGGTTGAGGGGCGCGATGAACTGTCAAAACACGCCCTTGGTATGGCAATTGATATCAATCCGCTGATGAATCCCTATGTCAGAGAGGATGGCTATTTCCCGAAAAATGCAACCGAATATCTCGAACGTGATATAACCTTGTGTAAGGGAGAGCATAAAGATAAAATGATTCACAAAAAAGACATGGCATATAAAATCTTTAAGAGAAATGGCTTTTTGTGGGGCGGTGACTGGGAAGACTGTAAAGATTACCAGCACTTTTATATGAAGTAGATGACGCAATTGCACAAAGTTTTGGTGTCCTTTAATATTCATATCAATCGAAAATATTGAGATTATTAAGTTGTGGGGAGCTGGTGGTGGTGCGGGTTAAGTAATTTGAGTGAAACAGAGAATAAAATTTTTAGATACAAATAAAACAACAGAAACATTTGCGGTGAGTGGGTTTGAGCGCGTCAGCAGGCGGTACTGGTAGTTTCAGTACCCCTGCTGCTACGCAGCTCAACAAACGAAAGTGCCCACGAAACGCAAATGTTTCTGTTGTTTTATGGCAACTAAAAAACTTAATGTTGTTTCATTCAAACTACTTAATAATCGTCCCGATTCTCTCCTTAATCCCCTGATAAGCGTTCTCAAGCTTTGTAATAATAGCGGTTCGTCCCTCACCGGAGGAAACGAAAGATACGCTGGCATCAACTTTTGGCAGGGTAGTGATGGCATCAAAGTGATTTTCATCAATTAAGGAAATAGCATCGCTTACGCTGATTTTACCAATTGCCTGGCCGTCAGCGGTTTCCATCTGTTCTTTGGAAGTCAGAATCATAAGATGGGAAGCATCTACCATATCAGCAAGTTTTGCGGCAGTATAGTCTTTTTCAATGACGGCGCTGGCGCCTTTTAATGTGGTTCCCTGCTCCATAACCGGGATTCCACCGCCGCCGGCTGCAATAACAATCTGTCCGGCATCTAAAAGTGCTTCGATTGCATCAATTTCATAAATATCAACCGGTTTTGGAGAAGCGATGATACGGCGGAAACCGTCTCCTTCCGGTACGACATGATTTCCCTTTTCTTCTTCGGCATCAGCTTCCTCACGCGTCATAACACGTCCAATTACTTTGGTCGGGTGGTTAAATGCTTTGTCAAACGGATCCACACGAACCTGTGTAATAATCGTAGAAACCGGTTTGAAAATACCGCGGTCTAACAATTCGGTACGAATGGCGTTCTGCAAATCGTATCCGATATAACCCTCGCTCATAGCACCGCAGAGAGACATTGGCGCAACGGTATAATTTTTATCGTTATCCAAACGGGCAAATTCAGTCATAGCGGTCTGAATCATGCCGACCTGAGGCCCGTTACTGTGGGTAATTACAATCTGATATTTCTGCTCTACTAAATCGGCAATTGCCTGAGCTGCCTTTTTTACGTTTTTTTTCTGCTCCGGAAATGTCTCACCAAAGGCATTTCGTCCGAGAGCAACAACAATTCTTTTTTCTTTCATGAATCGTAACCTCCATCCGGTATTTTTTTATCACAATTAAAGATGTAACTAGTATACCATTTTTTTCAGGGTTCGTAAATATTCTTTCTGCTCCTTTGTAATGCGGTAGCTTTCTACAGCCTTCTGAATCGTTTTTTTGTGAACCCAGTCAGAAAGCTTTTTCTTTTCCAAATAAGGAATGGCAGCGGGAGAAATAAGAGCCTTAAAATCTGCTTTGCCAGTGCAGTGGCAAAATACCACGCAATCATCATATTGACGTAATATTCTTCCGAGCGGATTTTCGTAACAAGTGCCAAATGCTTCTCTGAGAAATCGGCGTCCAGATATAGCCGCAGCAAAATTCCGATGCCGTATCGAATGGTGTATGTGTCATTGGAAGAAATCCATTTTAGAACTTCCCCATACAGTTCCGATTTATGTTTTTTGAATACGCCGGGTGCCGGTAAATCACACGTTGCCCAGTTGTTGATATAGGGAAGAAAACGGTTGATTTCCCGCACACAGGTTTCATAATCTTTTTCCGCTGAAATTAACATCATATGAAGATTGTTTTCTTCATAATAATGGTGGGGCAGTTCCTTTAGAAAGGCTTTCGCCTCTTTAGTACCCTTAAAATCTTTGGCAAACGAGCGCAGTGCAGGGGTGCGGATACCGATGATTCTGTTTTTTTCAATCGTTGGAATTAGTTTGCTGTGAAACTCTAAGTAAGAAGGGTCCTGCAGGGTAAACAATTGTTTCTGTAATTCGTTCATTTTTCTACCTCCATAAGCAGTATTTTAACGCATAAATAAGGGTTCGTAAAGCATTAACGATTCGTTCATGGATTGTTGACGGAAAGGGCAAAATGATTTATAATAAATACATTATTAAAATGGTCGGAAAGGACGGGGTGATATTATGAAATTAGTATTTATTGGGGCTGACCATGAAGTTACGGGAAGCTGTCATTACATGGAAGTTGGAGATAAAAAATTCTGCGTGGACATTGGTATGGAGCAGGGGCAGGATTTGTTTGAAAATCAGGAGATTCCGGTAAATCCATCAGAAATTGATTTTATTTTGCTGACGCACGCACACATAGACCACACGGGGCTTCTTCCGATGCTGTTTGCCAGAGGATTCCGCGGTCAGGTATACGCAACAAAAGCGACAGTGGATTTGAGCCAGATTATGCTGAGAGACAGTGCACATATCCAGCAGTTTGAGGCAGAGTGGCGGAACCGGAAAGCAAGACGTTCCGGCGGTGAAATTTATGAACCTTTGTATACGATGGAAGATGCCTTAGGTGCGATTCGACTGCTGGTTCCGTGTGAGTATGATAAAAAAGTTACGATTTGCGATGAGGTTACCATTCGATTTACTGATGTGGGACATTTACTTGGTTCCTCTTCCATTGAAGTATTTGCAAAAGAGGGTGAAGAGGAACGAACGGTTGTCTTTTCCGGTGACCTTGGAACACACAAACCGATTCTCAGAGACCCGATTTATACAAAAGCGGCAGATTATGTTGTTATGGAATCTACATACGGTGACAGACTGCATGGGGAAGAAGCACCGGATTATGTTGGAGAGCTGGCAGCAATTATTGAAAGCACTTTCCGCCGTGGTGGTAATGTGGTAGTGCCGTCCTTTGCAGTCGGCAGAACACAGGAGATATTATATTTCTTACGTCAGATTAAGGAGCAGCAGTTAGTGAAGACGCATCCGGATTTTGAAGTGTATGTGGATAGTCCGCTCGCTGTGGAAGCAACGAATATTTTCGGTAAAAATGTTCAGCAGTGTTTTGATGAAGAAGCAAAAGCACTTGTAGAAAAGGGAATTAACCCAATTGGATTTCCGGGGTTGAAATTGTCTATAACAAGCGATGATAGTAAGGCAATTAATTTTGACCAACAGCCAAAAGTTATTTTGTCGGCATCCGGTATGTGTGAGGCAGGTCGAATCCGCCATCATTTGAAACATAACTTATGGCGTCCGGAGAGTACGATTGTGTTTGTTGGTTATCAGACCAGAGGTACATTAGGACGTGCACTGCTTGAGGGGGCAAAAGAAGTAAAACTGTTTGGTGAAGTGATTGAGGTCAAAGCAGAGATTACGAAAATTGCCGGCATCAGCGGGCATGCAGATAAAAATGGATTATTAAAATGGATTAACAGTTTTACGGAGAAACCGGCAAAACGTGTATTTGTCGTTCATGGAGAGGATAAGGTATGCGATGAATTTGCGAGAACACTTACCGATTCCGGTTATAACGCTGTGGCACCGTACAGTGGTACAGTTTTCGACTTGATACAGGGCGAGTTTGTAAAAGAAGCACTTCCGGTTGCTGTGAAGAAGAAAGCGGCAGCGAAGAAACGTTCCGGCGATATGTTCCAGCGTCTATTGACGGCAGGACAGCGTCTGATTTCGGTAATTCGTAAGAATGAGGGATTGAGCAATAAGGATACGGCGAAGTTCACAGACCAGATTCAGGCACTTTGTGATAAGTGGGACCGTCCGTAATTAGAAAAAGAAGAAGAGGAGGTGAGGTTGTGACCACACAGGAAAGTCGTGAACAAGAGATTAAACGGCTCAATGCAGAAAAGGTAAAGCAGATTGCTTTATGTCATTTTTATTCTTATTATGTCAGACATAATATGTCAGACATGCTGGCGTATGTTGGTGAGGATGTAACGTGGCTTGGCTCGCAATCTGATTTTGTGGCACACAACCGTCAGGAGTTTGAAAACCTTCTGGAGAGAGAAATAAAAAAAGTACCAAAGCAATGTGTTATGAAAGTGATATCGGCAGATGTCAGTCAGGTTTCCGGAAATTGTTATCAGGTGACCGGAGAATTGGAACTGCGTCTGCCGGTGCAGGATAATGTTTATTATACGAATTTGCGTTTTTCTATGATGATTTGTAAAGAGGATGGAAAGTTTTCCATTGTATCAATACATACATCCACGATTGGAAAATCTGCTTTGTGGGATGACACACAGGTACTAAAAGAGAGGCAGAAACAATTTTCAGAAGAAGGCGGAGAAAATATACAGGATCCGGTAACAGGTGTGTTTCAATTAGGAGCATTTAAAGAGCGGGCTGCCAGACAGTTAGAAGATATTTCAAAAGAAAAAAAATATGCGCTTATTTGTACGGATATCTGTAATTTTGAACGGGTAAACAATTTGTATGGTATGCAGAAGGCAGATAAACTTTTGGCGGATACAGCGAAGATGATTATGGCATCGGGCAAATGTATTTTGCTTTGCTGCCGCAGTGTGGCAGACCATTTTGTAGCACTTGCCCGTTATCAGGATTTTTCTACATTCCGCAATATGCTCAATGAGTTATGCAACTGTTTTGCAGTGGAAATCGGAAACGAATATTCCGATGCCTATCCTCGGCTTGGTATCGGTGTTTACCGCATTGACAAGGAACATCCGCCGATTCAGAAGATGGTTGAGTATGCCAATCTTGCCAGAAAAAGTCTGCGGACAAACACGACTACCCATATTGCTGTGTATGACGAGAGAGTGTACACGCAATTGATTCGTGCAGGAAAAATTGAGCAGAGCATGAAAAATGCGATGGCTCAACATGAGTTTAAGGCATTTATACAGCCAAAATACAACTTGGAAAATGGGCAAATTGTAGGTGCCGAGGCGTTAGTTCGCTGGATTCGGGAAGACGGTTCAATGATTTACCCGGATGATTTTATTCCGATTTTTGAAAAAAATGGTTTTATTGTTGAATTGGACTTTTTTATCCTTAGCGAAGTGTGTCGCATGATTCAGAGACGGCTTCAGGAAAAAAGACATTGTGTGCCGATTTCGATTAACCAGTCTCGTGTCTTATTGCAAGAAAAAGATTATGTGAAGCGAGTGGCGGACATTTTGAAAAAATACGATACGCCGCCTCGTTATATTGAGTTAGAGTTGACCGAACGGATTTTTAGAGACGATTTGACCGATTTGGCGAAGATGATGGGAGAACTTCGGAATCTTGGCGTCCGCTGGTCAATTGATGATTTTGGAACGGGGTATTCGTCCCTTAATTTGTTGAAAGAACTGCCGGTTGACATTATTAAAATTGACAAATCATTTTTGGATGAGACAGAGAGTTCCGAGACGAGTAAAATTATTATTAGAAAAACGGTGGAACTGACACAGGAACTGGATAAAACCGTTGTCTGTGAAGGGGTTGAAACAGAAAATCAGGCAGATTATCTTCGAGGCATCCGCTGTGACATGGCGCAGGGATATTTGTATGCAAAACCGATGCCGATGGAAGAGTTTGAAAAATTGCTGGATAAGGAGATATACGGATGAAAAAGGCAGGAAAATTAATTATTGTGACGTTGCTTATCTTGTCCGGATTGACGGCCGGAGCGTATTTTTTGCTCAAAGGACGCGAAGGCGGTCCGTCGAACGAATTTAAAAACCGTATGGCAAAAGAGCAAAGTGATAATCAGACGGATCGCGCTTATCAGTATGACATGCCGGATAAAGCTACGGTTTTAGCAACGGACGGCGAAGATAAAAATGTTCTTAATTTTGAGTCAAATTCCGTGTATCGGGTTTCGAATTCCAATGAAGCAAGAGCACGTTTAGACCGGTTGATTAAGCGTACCGATGCGGATTTTGATAATCCGATTATAGCGAAAAATCCATTTGGTACGATGGAAAATAGTTTTTATTTTTATTTTCACACTTCATTCCGCTGTATGGTACGGTATACCATCACGGTTGATGATGAAACGATTTCAGACCATATCCGTTATGTCAATAACGGACAGGAAAACAATTTAGCCAAAGAACATGAATTTCTGGTGGAAGGTCTGCTTCCGGGGAAAACGAATTTTATTGTGATGGAATTAGTTGATTCAACCGGAAATACGAGAGAGACAAAAAACTATCAGTACACAACAGCGGGCAGTCCGTCCGGCATACCACAAAAGATTACGGTAAGTGATGGCTATTCCAAATCTACGTTAGCAAACGGTATGTATTATGTTTTTCCATCCGGGACACCGTGGATTGCAGCTTATGATAATAAAGGAATTCTGCGTGATTTGATTCCGACAGAGTCATTTCATGGTCACCGCATAACGGCTTCGGATGATTGCATTCTTTATCAGATTTCAGAAGATAAGGTGGCGAAAGTATCTGCTCTTGGCAGGGTGACGGGCGTCGTTCAGATGAAAGGCTATGGGAAAATCCGTGATTTTTCTTACGACGGATATGATGAAGTATACTGGCTTGGAAAGAAGAAAAAAAATGAGTATTTACTGGCAACATCTTTCCAGACAGGGAACACACGGGTTGTGTACCGGTTTAAGAAAGATATTCAGACCGGTTCATTGACTGTGCCGCAAAGTGGTTCGATTGGCGTGGTGGCAAAGAATCCTTCCGGGGTAATTTATTTGGATGCCATTACGGCGGCAAAACCTAAGATTTCTTTTGTTGTCGGGAAAAAGGCGGCATGGAAAAAGGTAACAGCAAAGAAAAAGATAAATGATAATAAGAAATTTACTGGCTGGAATACAAAAGAATCTATGCTTTTATCGCAGGAAAACGAAACAATACCTGCGATGTTAGTGCAGGAAGGAAATCAGTATCTTGCCGTTGAGTGGCAGGCGGATGTGGCAAAGAAGACGGTGCAGAAAAAAGCGTCGGCCACGGCAGTTGAGGCAAAAAGCGGAAGCTTGTTACAAAAGTGCGGAAATAATTATGTGATTGTTTGCGGCACGGCAGGAACCTATTTGGAAATGGGGTCCGACGGTAAAGCGATTCGCCGGTATAACTATGGAAGCGGACTGGATTCGGTGCAGAAACTGACGCTTTCCGGTATGTATTTCTATGGAATCTAAAAAAGTTGTCCATAGGAATAAAAAATGGTTGAGATTATATGCGCAAAAGATGTATAATGGGCATATGATATAAAATTACTTTTAGGAGGGTATACGCAATGAAATTTTTTGTT
>ENA-OPCN01001973-OPCN01001973.1-human-gut-metagenome-genome-assembly--contig:-NODE-1973-length-12340-cov-3.636467_pt1 | contig 12340 bp, 10 predicted proteins | sample MGYA00241567_ERZ501485 | MGnify/ENA primary metagenome ERZ501485 (study PRJEB25962, sample SAMEA2042579) | human gut metagenome | biome: human gut; feature: human-associated habitat; material: faeces...
GCTTGCAGGAAAAGTCATTCTGGAATCTGGAATGATCAAGAGTGTCAGACATATATCATTTATCAATATCCGTTTGTCACATCAGGTTAAGGGATGCTGTAAGAAGGTTCTTCCGTACATAATAAATGGAAATGAGACATTTCATACACTGATCATTTCCCCACCGCGATGTGGCAAAACCACACTTCTTAGAGATATGATCCGGATGTTGTCGGATGGATTTCCAGGATTCAAAGGAAATACTATCGGTGTCGTAGATGAACGATCTGAGATCGGAGCCTGTTATAAAGGCGTACCACAAAATGATATCGGCATACGGACGGATATTCTTGACTGTTGTCCAAAATCATATGGAATGCTGATGCTGATCCGTTCGATGTCACCGCAGATCATAGCGGTGGATGAGATTGGCAGCCGGGAAGATATCGATGCGATCTACAGCGTGATCAACTGCGGCTGTAAGCTGATCGCAACCGTACATGGCAATTCCATTGATGATATCAGAAATCGTCCGGGACTTCGGAAGCTGGTCGATGAGAGGATATTTGAACGATATATCGTGCTGAGCAATCGCAAACGGACAGGAGAGATCCGGACGATATTTGACGATCGGGGAAGTGTTCTCTTTATGGCAGAGGATGAACGCTTGACATCGGCATATGAAAATGAAGCGGCTGTAGCAGAACTGTCATAAGTGCAGGGAGGCGTACATATGTTATATATAAAGATTCTTGGAATGCTTCTGGTGGTCGCAGCTTCCTATGGGATAGGAAAGACGATAGGAGTTTATCAAAACCGGCGAGTGGAAGATATCTACGAGCTTCTGATATTTGTCCGGATGGCAAATGGGCATCTGGCATACAGTGCATCGGAGATCACCGAGATCATTCGGGAAGGATCGGATAAAGCAGGGGGAAGGATCGGAGACTGGCTTGCCGGGCTGGCTTTGCAGTTCCGGACGGAAGAATATGCTTCTTCTTTTGAGCAGATCTGGACAGGTAGTATCGGAAGTCTGATGGAACACAGCTATCTGACGGACACACAGATCGGTGCGGTAAAAGAGCTTGGAAAATGGCTGTGTTATATGGATGTCGATATGCAGATCAGAAATCTGAAGCTGTGGGAACAGAACATGCAGGCAGAGTATGAGGAACAAAAGGACAGGGCACGCAGGATAAATAAGGTATCCAGATCACTTGGATTACTCGGAGGGATCTTTTTGATAATACTGATAGGGTAAGGGTGGCAGGAGCTTATGACGATACAGTTATTATTGAAGATAGGTGCGGTAGGAATCCTTGTAGCACTGTTGAATCAGATATTAAAGCATTCGGGGAAGGACGAGCTGGCATTCCTGCTGAATCTGGCAGGACTGATTCTTGTACTTTCGTGGATCATTCCATATATCGTAGAATTCTTTAATGACATTATGAAGCTTGTAAATATCGGTGGATAGGGGAGAAAAGGCATGAGTCTTGTTACGGTATGTATGGCATCGGTTCTGGTCGTTTTAGTAGCGATAAAACTAAAGAAAATGAATGCAGAATACAGCACGCTCTTAAGTATTGGAGCGTGTTTATTTATTGTCAGCTTTATCATAGGAAGACTTGGAAATGTACTGGATTCCATCGACCGCATCACCGGATACATCAATATCAATATGGAGTATATATCAATCCTGCTTAAGATGCTTGGCATTTCCTATATCTGTGAATTTGCGACAAATATCTGTAAGGACGCAGGCTATGGAGCGATCGCTTCGCATATTGAGCTTGCCGGACGGGTGACAATGGTGGTGATGAGTCTGCCAATCCTGTTCCATGTGATCGATATGGTCGTTCGTCTGATGGGGTAGAACTATGAGAGGACAAAAAGCGAAAATGATTATAGCAGGCGTAATGGCGTTCACGATTCTATTATCTGTGGTGTGTTTTGGCGGGCAGACCAGCAGGGCAGCTACCTCAGATGTCGATGAGACGGATCTGGGACTTGACGAAAACGCTTTTGACGAGATGGACATGCTGACAGAAGAACAGGCAGGACTCTCTTTTCGGGAGGTCGTATCCTATATACGAAACGGAGACCTTCAGGGACTGCTTGACTATAGTCTGAAAACCATACAGCAGACACTTACAGGAGAGATAAAAAGCAATAATCGCCTGCTCCTTCAGCTTCTTGCCGTTGTCATTCTGGGTTCGGTGTTCACGAATCTGTCCGGAAAGTTTGGAAAGATGGTAGGTGGAAACGGCTTCTTTGTCACCTATCTGATGGTGGTATCCATCCTGCTCGGAATGTTTGCGATCGTTTCCAATATAGCGGTGTCGGCAGTCTCGGATCTTACGGATCTGATGATCACTTTTATACCTGCTTATACGTTGGCTGTCTCCTATACAAATGGTGCAGGCACGGCAGAATTTACCTATCAGATCACGATGCTGATCATTTTTCTGTGTGAGAAGGTGATTATTCAGATCGTATTTCCGCTTGCCAAATGCAGTGGGGTGGTCGGACTGGTGAATAAGTTAAATGCCGAGGATCATTTTTCAAGGACAGTTACATTGTTGAGGAATATTGCAGGATGGATCCTGAAAACCATGTTTGCAGTTGTAACCGGAATGAATGTGATAAAGGGTGTGATCGTTCCATCTGTGGACAAGCTGGAACGAAATGCCGTCTTAAAAGCGTTCGGGATGCTGCCGGGGGGAAATACGGTTAAGAACGTCTCGGATATCCTGCTCGGTTCGGGTATGGTTTTGAAAAATGCTATCGGAATTGCAGGCGCGGTCGTCGTATTGCTGGCAGTGCTTCTGCCGGTTACCAAAATCGCGGTGATCTATCTGACTCTCCGTATCGTATCCGCATTTGTGCAGCCCTTGGGAGATAAACGGTTTTCCGACGGCATTAACATTATGGCACAGACCATCGGTTTGATGCTGCGTGGCATCTGGTGTGCTTCCTTTTTATTTATCATCTCCCTCACACTTATGACGTTGCTTGCGAGGTGAAAAGCTGGTTGTCCATCCGGGTACATGCATAACCGTTTTTCAGAAATTGGTGGAAAGGAGTGCTGGATGTTGTTAGCTTGGATCAAAAATATCGTCCTTTTTATATTATTCTCCTCGCTAGTATTTTTCTTGCTCCCAGATGAAAAATACAGAAAATATATGCAGACGGCGGTTGGTTTTGTACTGGCGATCATTGTTCTGACACCTGTATTAAGTGCGGGAGGCTTGAACGACATTCTAAGCTTTGATTATTACTATGAATCTGTTGCAGGCGCACCGGGAAATGGCGATGTTACATATTATACAGATGTCATGGAGACTATGATCGAAAATCATTTGCGTGATACATTTCAATTGGATAGTAAGGTAACGATTACCTTTGATGAGAGTTATACGGTCACAGCGGTTGAGGTGGATGTTGTTTCTACAACATCAGACAGCACAACAGATACAATCATGGATGCGGCAAATCTCCGTCAGGAGATCGCAAAAGAATATAAGATCAGTGAGGACAGGATAGAAATATTTGTAAATGGATATCAGACAAAATAACATGTACTAAAAGCGGACATGTTACATATAATGGAGTGAGAGAGCATGGAAGGAATATGGAATAACATCAAACAGAAGCTGCAGGAATTGAAAAAAGACAAAAATGTGGCACTTCGAAAGTGCATGGGAATTTTGCTTGCAGGTATTTGTCTGCTGGTCATTCTCTGGCCGTCTGATAAGGAAAACGGATTTTCCGGACTTGATGCTTTAACCGGAACGAAGCAGGATAAAACGTCCGGTGGAGTGACTGGAAAACAACAGAACGGGGAGGCTGCTACGGATAATGGACAGGAAACTTCCGGAGAAATATTATCGGCGAACAGCGGCTATGAAGACTATATAGTATTTCAGGAGGAGAAGCTGCGGGGGATATTGTCTCAGGTGAAGGGTGTCGGAACGGTAAGTGTCATGATCACATTAAAAGATGGCGGTGAAAAAATTATAGAAAAAGATGTGACGAAGTCTGAAAGCGAATCCGACGGCAGCAGCCAGAAAAACAGAAGTGAGGCTTCTGTTATGACAAACGCAGACAGCGGCGAATATCCCTATGTGAGCAAAATACTGGAGCCGGAGATTGAGGGAGTTCTGGTCAGTTGTACGGGGGCTTCCGATCCGACGATTGCGATAAAAATAACCGAAGCCGTGCAGGCATTATTTGATGTCCCGGCGCATAAGATAGTTGTATTAGAACAAGAATAAAGCATGGAGGATATGAATGAAGAAAAAGATCTTTAAGAAAAACCGTCTGGTGATATTTGCCCTGTCGGTTATGATCGGAGTTGCAGGCTATCTGAATTTCAATGCAGGAAAAAGAGACGACCTGTTGCGGCAAAAGGCAAAGGAGACAAATGCGGATGCTGAAGTTATCAGCTATGATAGTGAGAAAACTGACGTTTCCGATACTTCAGAAAAAGAGCTTACAGATCAGGCAAATAAAGAAACGATGGGAGCTGCGGATAATACAGAAGCAGGCGGAGAAGCTGCATCGGAGAATATCGATCCTACATATCTGGAACAGGCGGCTTTAGAGGAAAATGTGGAGTTAAACAGCGATGAAGAAGACATAGGAGAAGCAGTCCTTACCAGTGCACAGGCAATGAGAACGAATCTCGCAACTGCAAAGCTGAACAGGGAGCAGAACCGGGCAAAAAGCAAAGAAGCATTGCTTGCGATCATCAATGATGAAACCATGGACAGCGTAGCAAAAGATGAAGCAGTAAGCAGCTACGTCAAACTTACTGATACGATTGAAAAAGAGACGGATGCGGAAACCGTCCTGACAGCAAAAGGCTATACCGACTGCATCGTAACCGTAAATGATGATACCGTCGATGTTACACTTCCTGTTGCAAACCTGTCCGACACCGAACGGGCACAGGTGGAAGACATCGTAACCAGAAAAACCGGCTACGATGTATCCCAGCTTGTAATAACAGTTGCCGAAGATAAGTAGGAATACACCTATTGGGTCTATGACATAAATATGATGCCCTCTATAAATGACTTGCTGCACTTTCGAATCAAAGCACATGTCTTATTCGTAAATACTCCTGTGCCAACTCGCCTTCGGCTCAAACAGGCACCCGTATTTACTGACAATGTGCTTTTTCAGTCGAAATGCTCGCAAATGTCATATTATAAAGGGCATCATATTTTTATGTTATAAAGCCCAGCAGGTGTAATTATGATTGACTTCGTAATGTAATTACAAGTTGTGATATGTCACAACGGAAAATAAATAAGTGAGATTAAATTTAAAGATTTGGAGCTTATATATTTTATATAGAAATTAACAGGCACTACAACAAACACCGGAGCCACATTGTAAGATGACATCCGCGAGCATTTCGACAAGAGAAGTAAATTGCCTGTAAATACGGGTGCCTGTTTGAGCCGGAGGCGAGTTGGCACAGGAGTATTTACAAATAGGGCATTTACTTCGAATCGAAAGCACAGCAGGTCATTTACAATGTGGCTCCGGTGTTTGTTGCAGTGCCGTTCGTTTAGTGTAAAACTGCACAAAAACAACTGGATATTTTGTATAAATAGAATGTGTTACCTTGTTTTTATGTAGAGCGTCAGATATAATGAAACTATATGTCTATATAGAAGAAAAAGACGCAGAATAACATAAAAACAAGGTATTTTTACAGGGAGGTATGAATGAAAAACGGAAGAACAACAATGATAAAAAGGTTTTTTGCCTTGGCTCTGGCATTTGCGGTAGCTGTCTCGATCCTGACAGTGCCGGTACAGGAATCGTATGCAGCCGGTGGCAAGGTAAAAACGGTGGCAGTCACAAATCTGCCGGCAAAACAACTGACACTCAAAAAAGGGAAAACATTTACCTTAAAATCAAAGGTAACCGTAACCGGAAAGGCTTCAAAGAAGGTTACATATAAGACAAGCAATAAAAAGATTGCGACGGTAAATGCAAAAGGTAAGATCACAGCGAAGAAAAAAGGAACCGCTAAGATCTATGTGATCTCAAAGGCAGATAAGAAGAAAAAATGCACGATCACAGTAACCGTCGGAACACCGGTTACCAAAGTGAAGCTGAATAAGACCAAGTCCACGATGACAATTGGCAAAAAGCAGACCTTAAAGGCAACGGTTACACCGAAGAAAGCCAGCAGCAAGGCAGTCGTATGGAAGTCATCCAATAAGAAGGTTGCAACTGTAACCAGCAAGGGTGTTGTAAAGGCAAAGAAAGCAGGAACCGTTACGATCACAGCAACAGCAAAGGATGGCTCCGGTAAGAAGGCATCCTGCAAGGTAACAGTAAAGAAAGTGTCTGCAGCGAAACCGGACAATCCAGTTCCAGTAACGCCGCTTGGTATCAAGAGTGTGAAAATCGTACAGGGTGATATGATGGAGGTTACCTTTACAAAGGCAACAGCACTGACAGCAGCCGATTTTGCATTATGGGCAAAACGATATGAAAGTGCAGACTATCTGAAGAAATATACAGTGAGTCAGGTAACGACAAAGGATTCCATTACTTACAAGGTCTATATCACGGGAGATATGGTATTTGGCAAAGGGCTTTATATCAAGGTAGAGGTACCAAAGTTAAAGTTGTCAAAAGAGTGTGTGTATATGGAAGATACATACAATGTCGAAAATTCTGTTACATTATCATATAAAGTAGGAGCTACAGTAAAAGATATAAGACAGAGACTGGGAACAGGTTATGCGAATTATTCGATCAGCGGGCTTCCTGCCGGTATTCAATATGAGGTCACAACAGAGGCAACGAAACGGGTGATGGAATTTTCAGGATCACCGAGAAAGCCCGGGGTGTATGACAGCGTTCTGGTTTACGAAGATGAGATTGGCAGTAAATATCGTTTGACAATCCGTTGGATCATATATGACGCGGACAATCTGATCGTATGTGATAAAGAAGAAGGGGCATTTAATACTGATTGGAGTAGTTTATTTACACCGGTGTATGCATATGGAGGAAGCGGTTCTTATACATATGAGATCATAAGAGCAGAAAGTGACAGTGCGATCCTGGATAACTGTAAGATTATAGATGATGGAGATAAGATCAATATCAATGCAAAAGGGATTGCATCAGGGGTATATAAGATCCGTATCCGTGTCATAGATCAGAAGGATGGTACAAAGACAGGAACGGGAACACTTACTTTTACAATTGTAGATTCCTATTATATCAAGGGAATTGTAAGAGATGCGAACGGAGATCCGATAGAGCAGTACCGTTATTCAATAATTAATAAGAATAAATATGCGGAATATTCAAATACGATAAGCGGAGTAAGGTATAGCACCTATAATCTCAGTACCAAAAAATATGATGGTACGTTTTACAATGAAGGTCTGGAAAGCGGCATATATGATATCACGATATCTGATCGAAGCGGGTCTGTAAGCAAGAGTATTTATAATCTGACAGCATTACCAAGAAAGGAAGGGCAGACATCGACGGATACGGATCTGAAGATGATGTTTGATGTTACACTTCCGGTTTATAAGATCAAGATTGAGATGGACCCAAATGCGCCGGAAGAAGTACAGGGATTTACGAAATTCGCTACCTGGCACGATGTAGCCGGATCGAAATATTACAATGAAGGAACAACACAATACCTTCCAAACGGAACTTATCATCTAAGCTGTACCGGTACGGTGAATGGCACAAAATATGTCTTTTATGTGGATATAACCGTGAATGGCAGCAATAAAACAGCATATGCTTATGTAAAAGAATAAGATATGGGGATGGATGTTACATGAGTCTGAAGAAATATGGAAGGAGAGTATAAATGAAGGAAAGACGAAGAAATTCACGGGTAAGAAGAATACTTGCATGGGTGATCGCAGCAGCGGTGGCAGTATCCATTCTTACCATTCCACAGACAGAAAGTTATGCGGCAGGGGGTAAGGTAACAAAGGTAGCGGTATCCAATCTTCCGGCAAAGCAGCTGACACTGAAAAAAGGAAAAACATTTACTTTAAAGCCCAAGGTAACAGTAACCGGAAAAATTTCAAAGAAGGTTACTTATAAGACAAGCAACAAAAAGGTTGTGGCAGTGAATGCAAAAGGTAAGATCACAGCAAAGAAAAAAGGAACAGCAAAGATCTATGTGATCTCAAAGGCAGATAAGAAGAAAAAATGCACGATCACGGTAACGGTCGGAACACCGGTTACCAAGGTGAAGCTGAACAAGACGAAATCAACAATGACAGTCGGAAAAAAGCAGACCTTAAAGGCAACGGTCACACCGAAGAAAGCAAGCAGCAGGGCAGTCGTATGGAAGTCATCCAATAAGAAGGTTGCAACGGTTACAAGTAAAGGTGTTGTAAAAGCAAAGAAAGCCGGAACGGTTACGATCACTGCGATAGCAAAGGATGGCTCCGGTAAGAAAGCAGCCTGCAAGATCACAGTAAAGAAGAAAACGACAGTAAAACCTGCAGATCCGGAACTAACAGCACCGACTGTGATCAAGAGTCTGACGATCCTTGGAAATGCAGATATTCAGGTGGTACTTAGTGCCAAACAGGCATTAAAAGCATCGGATTTTACAGTTTCCAGTAAAGTGAATGGATATGGTAAATATGTAAGAAAATGCGTACTTGACAGTGTGACAACAACAGATCAGATCACATATCGGATTCATTTGAACAGACAGGATGTGCTCTTTAACAGTAATATGGTTCAGGTATCTGTTCCAAAATTAAAGACCAGTAAAGAAGCGGTATATCGAAAAGCTGCCAGTACAATAACGACCAGCGAAGTAAAGATATTTGCAAAGGGTGACGGATTCAACACAAAGAAGGATGTAACCTATTATAAACCGGATATATCAGGACTTGCTGTTTTTACAGTTGGAGAACTGCCGCCGGGCGTTTCTTATAAAGAGGTACAGACAGGCAGTAATTCAAATTATCTTGAATTTACAGGCGTACTTACTGCGAGCGGGATCTATACAACAAAGATCGATGTAGTAGATGAACTTGGAAATAAGATACATCATACGATCACCTGGAAGGTATGGGATGATCAGACAATCGTTGCAGAAGATATTATACAATATGGAAATTTAAAGAATCCGGATGCAGCCGCCGGTAAACCGGATGGTGCGTATACATCCAAAGAAGATGCGCAGATTCTGCCACGAGGCGGAAGCAGTACTTACACATATGAAGTTGTTTCGAAGGCAGACTGCATGGAACTGACACCGGATGGATTTTATGCTTATGGTACGATAGATACCAGCCAGGCGGGAACTTATACCATGAAAGTAAAGATCACAGACAAGAAAGATTCCTCTATTTTTACATACTGTACAGTAACGTTTGTTATAGCAAAGGGAATCCGTGTGAATGGAACATTTGTGGATCTGGATGGTCATAAGATCAAGAATACAGTTTCAGACACCTTTTTGTGTTATATCAAGTCCAGGTGGACGGATCGGGCATACTCCATTGATCTGAAAAAAGAGATTGGAAAGTACAATAGTAGTACCGGAACGGTATATTTTGATGTCCCGGAAGGCAATTACGACATAAGAGTGGTAAATAAGGCCGGAGGGGTAGAAAAATATCTTGAAAATTATACGGTAAGTGCATCAACAAGCAATAATTACCAGATCGTGCTTCCGTTATATCAGATCACGGTTGCATCGGATAATACAGCATTAGGTGCTTCATCTTTTGGAGAATGGGAAGAAGCAGATGGTACTTTGAGAGGAAAAGGTGAGTATCTGTATCTGCCGGTTGGAAATTATACACTGACCAGTACAGCGGAGAAAAATGGGGTAACCTATCAGGCAACACTCAAGATATCAGTTACGAATACTACACGGGCCAATATGGTAACCGCCCATGTAGTGGCTCAATAAATAAAAGGGGAGACTATTTTATGAAAAAAAATACGAAAATGTCAATGCTAAAACGTATCCTGGCAATTGTGATCGCAGCAGCAGTAGCAGTGTCCATATTTACGGTTCCGGATGCGGAAGTAAGTGCGGCGACTGGCAAAGTAAAATCTGTAGCGGTTACCAACCTGCCTGCAAAACAACTGACACTCAAAAAAGGGAAAACATTTACCTTGAAATCAAAGGTAACAGTAACCGGAAAGGCTTCAAAGAAGGTTACCTATAAGACAAGCAATAAAAAGATTGCAACGGTAAATGCAAAGGGTAAGATCACAGCGAAGAAAAAAGGAACCGCTAAGATCTATGTGATCTCAAAGGCAGATAAGAAGAAAAAATGCACGATCACAGTAACCGTCGGAACACCGGTTACCAAAGTGAAGCTGAATAAGACCAAGTCCACGATGACAATTGGCAAAAAGCAGACCTTAAAGGCAACGGTTACACCGAAGAAAGCCAGCAGCAAGGCAGTCGTATGGAAGTCATCCAATAAGAAGGTTGCAACTGTAACCAGCAAGGGTGTTGTAAAGGCAAAGAAAGCAGGAACCGTCACGATTATGGCAACAGCAAAGGATGGCTCCGGTAAGAAGGCCGCCTGCAAGGTAACAGTGAAGAAAGCGGGAACAGTAAATCCTGTGAATCCAAAGCCGAATGATCCAACTCCGGCTGCTCCGGATTATGCGATCAAAAGTATGAAGGTAGTTGGAGTGGAGAGCATAGAAATCACTCTTTCCAAGGCAGTCGTACTCACAAAGGCAGACTTTGAGATCTTTGCGAAGCAGTATTCATATGGTACCTATAAGAAACCGTATCAGGTAGTTCAGGCAGAAACCAAGGATCATATCACATATACACTGCATATCAATGATGAAGATGAGTTCCAGAAAAATACATATATCAAGGTAGCAGTCAAAACCAGCGGTGTGTATAAGGAGTGTATATATCGGGATAAGACAGTTAATATTCAGAAAACCAGATACTATGCGATCAAAGTAAATGGAGCATTGGAAAGCTACAATGATGATCTTACTTATGGAACCGGTTACAGGACATATTCAATTGATAAGCTGCCTGTAGGAATGGATTATTATATATTGAATGATATGATTGATGAAAGTATTGTGTTTACAGGATCACCGACAGAAGCAGGTGAAACTCAGAGCTTGTTGACCTGCGAGGATGAACTGGGAAATAAATATCAGACGACCATTATCTGGATAATCTATGATGAAAACCAGTTGTATTCACGTAGTACGACATGTCAGTATTTTTCACGGGAGAATGGCGTCTATCATAAGCCATATGATGTATACGGTGGAAGTGGGCAGTATACATATGAATTAGTCGGGGGTGATTATGAACTTTTCCAGGCGACAATCTGGACATCAGGCTATATGAGTGTATCATTTGAAAATGTAGATGCCGGCGAATATCAGATTCAGGTTAAGGCAACAGATAAGAATAACCCGGCCCTGTATACGGTTGCGACAATTACATATACAATTATTGATGGAGCACATATCAGTGCGATTGTCCGGGATGCAAATGGTGATCCGATCCGAAGAGGAAATTATTCCTTTCATGGATATTCGGATGATCCATCACAGAAATTGAGTTCTACCAGTGGTTCAATACAAGATGGTACAATGTCTTATACCATTATTCCGGGAAATTATAATATTACCTTTTATAATGCAAGTCATACAGCAAAGTATACATTTTACAATCAGAAATGTCCGGTGAATTCCGGTGATGAGCCGATGACTTTTGATGTGACACTTCCGGTCTATCCGGTAACGATCGTTCCGGATCCGGAAAAGAGTACAGCCACATCATTTGGATATTGGGTAGATGTGAATGGTGCAAATGCGTATGGATATGAATCAGGAGATACGCTCTATCTTCCAAATGGTACTTATTATATTAAGACGAAAGATGGTAAAAGTTATGCCAGATTTACTGTGAACGGCAAGAGTCTGACAGTAAAGGCATATGATCGTCAGTAAGGAGGATAGGATATGAATCGAATACATAATATGAGCTATGCCAAACGGATCCTTGCATGGGTGCTTGCTGTAACAGTCGTACTATCTATCCTTACTATTCCACAGGGAGAGAGCTATGCTGCTGCAGGAACGGTGAAGTCGATTGCTGTAACAAATCTTCCGGCAAAGCAGTTGACACTGAAAAAAGGAAAAGCATTTACTTTAAAAACAAAGGTAACGGTATCCGGTAAGGCTTCCAAGAAGGTTACTTATAAGACAAGCAATAAAAAGATCGTGACAGTAAATGCAAAGGGTAAGATCACGGCAAAGAAAAAGGGAACAGCAAAGATTTATGTGATCTCAAAGGCAAATAAAAAGAAAAAATGCACGA
>ENA-OPCN01001974-OPCN01001974.1-human-gut-metagenome-genome-assembly--contig:-NODE-1974-length-12336-cov-1.828271_pt1 | contig 12336 bp, 16 predicted proteins | sample MGYA00241567_ERZ501485 | MGnify/ENA primary metagenome ERZ501485 (study PRJEB25962, sample SAMEA2042579) | human gut metagenome | biome: human gut; feature: human-associated habitat; material: faeces...
GATGGCCCTGCCATTGGATGCGTCCTGGGTGTGGACGGAAAAGCTGTCGTTCTCTCCGGTGGACCAGCCGCCCAGGAAATTCAGGGCGGGATGGCCCCATCCGGCCTTGTTGGGGTCGCTGGCACGGGGCAGGTCGATCATATACGTCGTCATGGTTTCGCCTGCGGCAAAAGCCGTGGTTCCTGTCCCTACGAACACGCCCAGGCACATGAGCAGGGCCATGAACAGGGACAGAGGCTTTCTCAATGCTTTCATCGTGTTACCTCCTTGAAATGGCCGCAAAAAAAGCACATCGCTCTGGATGTGCTGCTTACGGCTGGATTCTGTTTACGTTCTAAAAAAGAGAGGCGCGCCAATCGTTCTCCACCTTATCCGTTCTGTCTGCCAAACCTGTGGATTCTTGAAAGAACCAGCCTCCCCAAATATCTTCTTTTTTAGGCTGTTTAGGTTGTACGAGGGGGTGAGGTGTGGAGAGGGGGAACAGCGAAAACGCCGGTTCCCTGCAAATGGGCGCACTGCTCCCTTGGTAGTGGACTATCTCTCTAAACTGCGCTGGCGCTTGCGGTAGAGTTCCAGCGCCTTAACAATGGTGTCCTCGATCTTCTGCGTGGGCGTCCCCGGCGCAAAAAACCGGCTGATTTTTTCTTTTGGAATTTTGAACTGTTCTTTTTGATTGGGCTTTTCCTCCTTCATAATGGAAACAAGGGCGTCTTTGGCCAGCCGTTCCCCTCCAGTCTTGGCTTCGGACATCTGGCGCATTTTGATGGCCTGAGCATGGGACGGGGTGCAGTCCATCTCGTCCATGATAGCGAACAAGTCGGCCTGTTCTTCTTTTCGCAGGTAGGACAGCTCCACCGCAGGGCGCATAGCAATCTGGAGCATTTCCTGGTCTTTGAGAACCGAGTTATCTACCAGTTCCAGAATTTCCGGGATAAGGTGGGTAAGGCGGATAAAGCGAAACACCTGATCTCTGCTCTCACCACTTTGTCGTCCAAGCTGTGCTGCTGAATCTAACTTTGTCGCCACTGGCGATAAAGTTAAATCCGTCCGCTGTCCCTGCCTTTTCATCGCGTCCAGCTTCATCTTATAGGCAAACGCTTTCTCCGAGGGCAGAATCTGCTCCCGCTGCAAGTTAGAATCCACCATGATAATCGTGGCTTCATCATCGGTGAGCTGTCGCACAATACAGGGGATTTCCGTAAGCCCCGCTAAATCCGCCGCCTTTTTCCTGCGGTGTCCGGCCACCATCTCATAGCCGCCCTCCGGCTTGGGGCGCACCAGGGTGGGAACCAAAACGCCGTATTGCTTCACGCTCTCCGTCATTTCCTGCATGGCCGCGTCCATCCGCACCTTAAAGGGGTGATTGGGAAAGTCGCTGATCTCCGCAGGAGAAAGGTTGACGACTTTTTCAAGCCTTGCCTCAGCCCGTTCTTCCTCCGTGGAAAACAAATCATCGGCTGAGGGAAGATTGAAGTCTAGCGCGCTGTTTCTCGCCATCCGCCAACACCTCCTTTGAAAACTCCGCGTAAGCCTGAGCTACTTTGCTCCCCTTGTCGTAGGCGTAAATACTCTTGCCTGCTGCGCTGGTCTCTGCGGCTTTGATGGCTACGGGAATCTCGGAACGATAGATTTTTAATACGCTCCCGTAGGTCTGCCGCAGGATTTCCGCCGTCTGGCGGGCCAGATTGGTACGTCCGTCTACCAAAGTGAGCAGCACCCCGTCCACCTTCAGGGCCGGGTTAATCCGCTTTTTTACCCTTGTGATGTTTTTGATAAGCTGGGTCATGCCTTTGGCGGGCAGGTAGTGGGCCTGCACCGGGATAATCACGCTGTCCGCCGCAGCCAGGGCGTTGATCGTAATCATACCCAGGGACGGCATACAGTCGATGAGCACTACGTCGTAATTTTTCTTTGCTTCGTTGACATAGGTGCGTAAAGTGATCTCCCGGCTCATGGCGTTGACAAGGGTAGCCTCTAAATCTGACAATTCAATGTTGGCAGGCATGAGGTCTACGCCTTCGCTGTGGTGCAAAATACCCTCGTCTGCGGTAAAAGGCGCGTCGCGGATGATCTTTCCCATGACGGTAGCAAGCGTGGTCTGTAAGCTGTCCTGGTCTTGCCAACCCAGGCAGGTGGTAAGGTCTCCCTGGGGGTCTGCGTCAATGAGCAGAACTTTTTTCCCCAGACGTGCCAGGCCAATGCCCAGGTTCACCGTCGTGGTGGTCTTGCCCGTGCCACCCTTCTGGTTGGCCAGCGCGATCACGCGGCCATCCCTGGGGCGGCTTCTCTGTTCCGGCATTTTCATGTCCTCCTTCTTCATAGATTTAGCCGCCCGTTGGCAAGACGGACGGCTATGTATGGGGGAACTCCGAAAGATGGGCATGAAAAAAGCCGCTTACTCTCTGAAAAGAATAAGCGGCTCATCTGGCTGCGATATGTAATTTTACATCTTCTTTACCGGGGCGCACATCACTTTGAGCAGAAGTTCGTCCAGGCAGCCGGTGTCCCTGTTTTCCCGGAGCATGGCGTTGCGCAGGTGGTTGAGGCTTTGGATGACAATGCTGTTTTCCGTAGGGGTAAGAAATATCTTTAATTTCCGCTTTCTCATTTGGCACTCCTCCTTTGTGCTTCTATTATATATGTAAGGAAACAGTGCCGCAAATGTGCGATTTACAATCAGATAGAAGCTGACTGGCAAAGGTATGTATCCACATTTACCCTTAGCTTTTTCAGTGCGGCAAGGATTTTATCATACTCCTTACGGCGCGGAACGCGGATTTCTCTTTCCCATCCAGAATAAGACGTTTGGCCTATCCCAATCAACTCAGCCATTTGTATTTGAGTTAAGGAAAGATCCTGCCGTACCTTTTTCAAAAGAGAGAAATACGGGTAATCTACAAAGGCGGTATATTCGTCCAGAAGCCTGTTGCGGTCAATCCCCAGCACATTTGCAAGCGCCACCGCTGTACTGTACTTGATGGGATGCCGGTCATTCTCATACAGAACCAGTGTCGCGGGCACAATGCCCACCTTTTCCGCCAGTTCTCGTGTGGAAAGGCCCTGGAATGTCCGGTGATACTTCAAATATTGGCCCGGTGTGGTGCATTTTTCATCGGTTTTATAGTCAAAGGTCAAATGAATCATGATTTTGCCTTTGGAATAGAGGTAAATCCCTGTGTGATTGAGATTACTATCGGTAAAACGATGTGATACTTGCATACCCATTTGGTATGTGCTAAACTATTTGCCATAAGAAACATCCTTTCCTGGTTTTTTAGAGGCTTGAACAATCTCTATCTTACCAGAAAGGATGTTTCTTTGCTTAAGCCTTAATCCACCCGCATAGCGGGCGGTTGTTGAACTTTCGCTTATTGGCGAAAGTTCTTTGCTAAAGCACTAATAAAAAAGGATGGTCAAAAGACCATCCTTTTTACTATCGGATAAAGTAGAGAATCAATGCCGCCTGGACCAGAATAATCGCCGGAATACCGACTACAAAATACCAGTGTTTGGTCTTGTGGCGGAAGGTAAACATCCCAAGATACATTCCGACACTCCCACCCAGCGCCGACAACAAAAACAGCACCTTTTCGGGCACACGGCTTTTTTGGCGCTGAGCCGCAAATTTATCCGCGCCGCACACACAAAATGCCACAATGCTCATCACCAGAATATATCCAAACAGAATTTTTTGCGCCATATTTTCTCTCCTCTTGCCCTTTTGGCTTTGTCATGCCGTTGAGATGTTTACTGCTCGAACAGGCGACGGATTTTTTCGGACGCTGCCCTTGCGTCCTCATATCCGTTTTCGTATGCCGCCTGCAGTTTATCCACATCATGCTCAATGCGTTTGAGTACCATCGGTTTGCTTGGACACAGAATCACTGCCTGTCCCTTTTGCTCCAGTTCTTTTGCAAGGCAAACGCTCTGGTTATACTTTTCGTGCCGATGCTCCATCGCCTGACACAACTTTGGATAAGCCTTATATTTCCTGCGAATCATCGGCATCATCTTATTTGGTTTTTTGACATAACCATCATTTTGTGTCAATACAATCAGCTGTTTTGCATGCCCATCCTCCAGCGCTTTCTGCACCGGAATGGAATCGGCAACCCCTCCATCCAGATACTTTCTGCCGCCAATTTGCTGAATTACCGACAAAAGAGGCATCGAACTGGATGCAATACTGCTGCGAAGCATGTCGTCCCCATTCTGATTGGAGAACCAGTGACAGTCTCCGCTCTCACAGTCGGTTGCTCCAACCCAGAGGTGCATCGGTGAAGCATAAAAGGTATCGTAGTCAAACAGCACATATTTTTCGCCGATTTCATAGAAGGAAAACTGCCAGTTAAAGATAGAACCGGTTTTCACCAGCTGCTTGATTCCCATATAACGTGGGTCATTGCAGTATTCCTTCGCCACCTTGATATATCTTCCCCGATTCTGCGACAGATAATTGAGTGCGTTGCAGGCACCGGCAGAAATTCCATAGACATCCGAAAACTGGATGTTCTGATCCATCAGATAATCCAGTACTCCAGCTGTATAAACTCCGCGGAATCCACCGCCTTCCAAAATCAAAGCTCCCTGATACAAACCCCGCACTTCCTTTCCCACAAGGAGTCTTTGACTAGTCGCCTAAGAAGGTCATACCAATAATCTGCGGGCCGGTGTTGATGGTGATTGCTGCGCCAATTTTGAAGACGCCAACCGGAGGATAACCTGCAACGTTCTCGCAAGCTTTTGCAAGCTCTTCACTCATCTCGGTATCTCTTGCAACCAGAATCATGTATGGTGCTTTTTCCTCGACCTTACTGCGCTGTTCCTTGAAGAATTTAACCATGGTTGTCAGGATTGCAGCATTGCCGCGCACCTTCTCCACAATGTTGGTTGTTCCTACAGCGGAAATAACCGGACGCAGGCCAATCAGTTCTCCCACAAAGGCTGCTGTACAGCTGACACGTCCCGATTTCTTAACGTATTTCAAGGTAAAGGGGCTAAAGTAAATTTTGACTCTGGAAAGATAATCCTTAATATAGGAAACAACATTTTCAAAGCTTTCCCCTTCCAGTGCTTTATGGCAAGCCTGAATAATCGGATAGCCATATCCCATTGCATAGCAGTTGGAATCGATTACTTCGATTCTCATTGCATCCGGATGCTCCTCTAGAAATGCATTTTTTGCCATCAAAGCGGACTGATACATTGCAGAAGCACCGGAATAAATGGTAACTACCACCAGATGGGTATAACCTTTTTCCCATGCCTGCTCATATTTTTCCTGAAAGGCGATTGCCGGAATGTGCGAAGTGGAAGGAATGTTTTCGCAGGAATCGATCAGATCATAAAATTCCTCCGGTGTAAAGCTTTCCCTTTCGTAGTAGCCTTTTCCGTCTGCTGTAACCGGAATTGGCAGGATGCAAAGATTCTCCAGTTCCTGCTCATCCTTTGCCGGAATATCACAGGCAGAATCGGTGATAAAAAAGATTTTTTCCTGATTCATATAATCTCCTCTTTATTCTACAGTTTGGTTTATTTGATCCCAGCTCAAGCGATGCAGCTGTCCTTCGTTCTGCAGTGCAGGAAATCCCCACTGACGCAGTGTTTCATACACAGCAATTGCAACCGTGTTGGAAAGATTCAAGCTTCTGACCGGCCCAATCATTGGCAGACGCAGACAGGTATCCGGGTGATGAACTAAAATCTCCTCATCAATTCCGGCATCCTCCCTGCCAAAAATCAGATAGCTGTCATCCGGATAAGTTTGCTCCGAATAAACCTTTCTTCCTTTGGTTGTGAAGAAATACAGATGATCCTCTTTATGCTTTTCCAAAAACTCCTGGGTGGAGTTATAATAGGTAATATCCACAAAATGCCAATAATCCAATCCGGCACGTTTGAGCTTTTTGTCATCGATAGAAAATCCCATCGGTCCAACCAGATGCAGCCTTGCCCCTGTGCAGGCACAGGTTCTTGCAATATTTCCGGTGTTCTGTGGTATCTGCGGCTCAAACAATACAATGTTGAGCCTTGGATTTTCTTTACTCAACTACACTTCCTCCTTTCAAAAATAGCTTGCAATACGACATTAAGTAGTACCGCCTGCTACATTTTTTGTAACAGTTGTTATATTCTTTATATTAATCAATCTGACCTCATTTGTCAATCAAAACGCCCCGATTGTCGTCGTGCAATATTTGTTCCAATGCATTCACAAACTTTTTTCTTTGTTGCAATTGATTTTTGTCTGTGGAAACAGTATGCTGTTATTATAAGGAAAGGGATAGAATATATCATAGATTTTTGCATCAAAATATGATATACTAATATTAGTTACCATTTTTGTCGGAAAACTGATCAATCAAACGACGATATTGAGCATAAAAAGGAAGGACGAACATCACACATGGGACAGTTCAGCAACGCAAAAAAACTCTTAAAGGATATTAACGCGATCCAGTCTCCGCAGGATCTGTTGGAAACCTTTGCAGACATGGAACAGGACATGGCTTTGTACGAATCCGGCATTCAGGAAGTACGGACGAAACTGGAGATTTTGCAGCGAGATGCCCGTTTTGGAGCAGGACATAATCCAATTGAATCGATCAAAAGCCGAATTAAAAAACCGATGAGCATTATCGAAAAGATGCATCGAAAAGGATATCCAATCTCTCTGGAATCCATGCGGGCTAACCTCAACGACGTTGCAGGCATCCGCGTCATCTGCCCGTTTATCGAGGACATTTATACTGTCGTCGAGATGCTCAGCCGGCAGGATGACCTGACCGTCATCGAAAAGAAGGATTACATCCAGAATCCAAAACCGAACGGCTACCGCAGCTATCACATGATTTTGGAAGTTCCAGTCTTTCTTTCCGACCGCAAACAGCCTGTCCGTGTGGAGGTTCAGCTGCGCACCATTGCCATGGACTTCTGGGCAAGTCTGGAACATCAAATTCATTATAAGGCAAGCCGCGAAGTTCCTGACTGTGTTGTAGATGAACTCAAAGAGTGCGCTGACATCATCGCACACACAGATGAACGGATGCAGAGTCTTTCCAAGCAGATTCGATGCATTCGCGACACCCACGAAAAATAGAATTCTGCTAAAAAAGCGAATTTACATGAAAATTTGATTGTAATTTTCATCCGAATTGGGTATAATGAACCTATCAGAACCTTTTATGAAAGGAAATTCATCAACAAAGGAGTGTGCTCCATGAAAAAAAGCGTATTGATTTCCCTGATTGCATTGGGAATTTCTTTGATCGGTCTGGTCATTGCACTGGCAGCTTGGCTGCACAAGAAAAAAGACCTCATCTGCGATGATTTTGACGATGATCTTCTGACAGACGAGGATGAAGATGCCGAATACATCGCTGCCCAGTATATGGACCATCCTGCAAAAGAAGAGGCAGAAGAAGAAAAAGAAACATCCAGTGATGAGGATGATTCTCTTGCTCCAGACGTCGAAATCTAATCCTTTTGGGATTTAGAAAAACTTCCTTCCCTAAAAGGGAAGGAAGTTTATTTTGGATTTAAAAATATATTTTTAAAAATTTCAAAAAAACTCTTGCTTTTTTGAATGTAATATGGTATTATATTTAAGCACTCAAAGTTATATATCGCGGGATGGAGCAGTTTGGTAGCTCGTCGGGCTCATAACCCGAAGGTCGTTGGTTCAAATCCAGCTCCCGCAACCAATAAAACCTGAACACATTCTGTGTTCAGGTTTTTCTTTTTCTGTACTGCTCCTTCAAATCAAAACGTTTTAAAAAAATTCGACTCATGACATCCTGTCGTTCCACAAATCTTCATGTTTTTTCACAGACTGTTAAATTGAATTTCGGGTTCACTCATGTTACAATAGTGGTGTGAAAAAGAAAGAGAAAAATTTGAAGGAGGAGCTATCACATGGAACAGCTTCGTAAAGCAAAAGGCTTCATCTGCGATATGGATGGAGTTATCTATCATGGAAACAAAATTTTACCAGGTGTCAAGGAATTTGTTGAATGGTTATATCGCGAAAACAAACAATTCTTATTCCTGACCAACAACAGCGGCAAGACACCAAAAGAATTGCAGGAAAAACTGGCACGAATGGGTCTTGAGGTCGACGAGCATCACTTCTATACCAGCGCCCTTGCTACTGCCGAGTTCATTTCCCGTCAAAGTCCAGGCGCCCATGTCTTTGTTATCGGGGAACCTGGATTATACAATGCCTTATATGAAAAGGGCATCACCCTGGATGACACCTCCCCGGATTATGTTGTAATCGGGGAATCTTCCAGCTACAACTACGATAATATCTGCAAGGCAGTTCACCATGTCCAGAACGGTGCCCGTCTGATTGGAACAAACTATGACCTCACCGGTCCGACCGAACAGGGAATTATGCCTGCCTGCCGTGCCTTTGTAAAACCGATTGAACTGGTTACCGGCAAAGAAGCTTACTACATCGGCAAGCCAAACCCTCTGATGATGCGCACCGGCTTAAACATGCTCGGCGTACATTCTCAGGAGGCTGTCATGATTGGCGACCGTATGGATACTGATATTGTTGCCGGCATCGAAAGTGGTCTGGACACCGCACTGGTTCTGTCCGGTGTTTCCACCCGCGAAACAGTTAAACTGTTCCCTTACCGTCCAAGACTGATTCTCAACGGCGTGGGAGATATTCCAGACTAATCTTACTTTGTCAGCATATTTTTCTTTTCTCATCTCAAAGTTAAAAATTCCAGTGAGGTAAAATGATGTTCAAGGCCTTTTTTGCAGTAGTCTACTTCTGTATATTTTTATTTTTCATTGATTTGATGTTTCGAAATACGTTAAGTGTATTCACCGATATATTGGCAGTGATTTGTTGGATCATCGCATTGATTTTAAGTATCGGAATGGCTGACTATACTGTAAAAAAAGTAAAAGACAAGTATGGAAAAAGATAATTTCAGCTTGCCCTGAAATTTAATGTAGACTCCAATTCCGATACAATAGAACAAAATTTCTCAAGGCGGCAGCTGGTTTTCCAGCTGCCGCCTTATTCATAACATAACGCTGCTTTCTTTAACATTAAACCAGCGGTTGAATCTTCCTGTCATCTACTCTACGACGGCGTTATTGAAACTGCAAACCAACCTTGTTATACTCAATATCAGAAACCGGTTTCAAAACACATGATGGAGGTTTTGAGTATGATTGATACCATTCTGGTTGGAAAACAGATTGCTTCCTTAAGGAAAGCAAAAGGATTGACGCAGAACCAACTTGGGGAAAGATTAAATATTTCGTTTCAGGCAGTTTCTAAATGGGAACGTGGAGAAGCTCTTCCTGACATCAGCATTCTGGTTGATCTTGCAAATATTCTGGAAACTACAACAGATCATATTTTAAACGGCGGACAGCGCATCACACAGTATAACCGAAAAATTTCTGTTGCACAGATGCGGGAAGGCATTGAATGCTTTGTCAAAATAGGAGAGCTGCTGGGAAAAGACAATCTGTTTTATCTCGGCGCTATGGAAGGAATCGACAACAAAATGAATATTGAGTTTGAAAAATATTTGTCCGACCCCTATACCAAAGAAGCTATGATCGCAGAAGCAACGGTACAAAACATTTCTTCAGGAGCATATATTGATCTTTCTGATATTCAAAAAGGATTTGAAGACCCCCACTGGGTCAGCGTTGTTACGAGCTATGCACAAAAGCACAATATCAAATAATTGTCTAGTTAAAAAGGGAGTAACCTTTGTATTGTATACAAAGGTTACTCCCTTCTATTTTCAGAATAACTCTACTTTTTTAGGAGCGCACACTATTTTTACTTAAATTATGGTTTTTTATATCCGCATTTCGGGCATACACCATTTTCATCCAGTGCAATACCGCACAGTGGGCAACGGTCGATTTGATTTCTGGTTTCAAACTCTGCACTTGCTGCATTGACACCGCTTGTAAATGTTAACTTAGCAATATTGAGCTTGTCTTTCAATAATTCGTACACGATTTTAATCATGCCTTCAACGGTCATTGTTTCTTTTGTTACAACAAGGCGGCAGTCAGGATATGCGGTCGCAAGCTCTGTTTTAAATGCTTCACCCTTCATCTGATTATTCGGGTGACCATTCTTGATTCCCTGTTTTTCATAAACATCAAGAATTGCTGGCAAAAGAGGATCATCTTCTCGCAAAACAAGTGCATGGTCAAAGTTTTTCAATACATCCCATGCTGTTTTCTGAATCTCATTACATGGGAATACCATATTCACGCCTTCATTGACGGTATCCTCAACTTCGATCGTCAGAACACCAGTATGTCCGTGCAGATACTGGGCTTCTCCCTTAAATCCATAGAATCGATGTGCGTACTGGAGATCAAGTTTTGTGATGCTTCTCATAAATCATTATTCCTCCTTGTAAATTATATTTTTAGAGGTTTCCCCCTATTTGATAGCATTACAGGCTTATGCCTATTTTCTCTCTGCCTCCTCCTTCCGACATTTCGGGCAGAGATAACTTACCTTGAGATCGTAGGATAAAATCGGTTCTCCCAACTGAGCAGAAAGGCTTTCCGTCAGATCGGAAAAGGTTTTGTCGGACAATGCCCCACACTTTTTACATACCAGATGATCATGTTTTACCGCTTTATCATAGCGATCAGGATTTCCCTCAACAGAAACCTTTCGGATCAACCCCTGTTCATACAACATATTGAGATTATTATATACCGTAGCAAGCACAATTTTAGGTGCTATCTGCTTCATTTGAAAAAATATCTGCTCCGCAGTCAGATGGTCTGTTGATCGATTGATAATGTCGAGAATCTGTTCTCCGTTTCGTGTCATGTTTTCTTACCTTCTATATTTAGAATTATTCTATTTCTAAATATAGAATAGCATGCCTTTTTAAATTTGTCAAGGGACTTCTTTGAATCTTGTAAAAAAATAGGTTTCTTCTGTACTTTGTACAGAAGAAACCTATTTTTCTATTTATTGTACTCGGTATCTTTTGGATTTAAGTCGTCCGGATTATCTGGATAGAATTTCTTATGGTAGTAACCCTGTGCCAGATAAACTGGTGCCAAAGGATTGTGGCCGGTCACACGGTCCTTCACTGCAAGTGCGGTAATCGGTGCTTCAGAATACTTGATAAACAAGGTATCATGTCCGACACAAAGTCCCAAAATCAGGTTAAATTCTGTCTTTGCCTGATTTAACAGCAGCGCCTGTCCGATTGGATTGCACATGCTCTCGGTCTTACAGTTACCGCGAACCGCCTGTGCATCGGTGATGCCCAGAAAATCTTTGGTGATTGCGCCGTTTTTGCAGATGATGGAAACCACTTCAAAGCCGTTATATTCCAGGATATTAACAACTTCCTGTGCTTCTTTAAACAATCCGGTACAGAACGCCAGACCGATCTTGTGGTATCCGCCCCGATGCAAAAACTTGATAATCTCAATCAGTCTTGTATCCTGACAGTATCCGCCGGCTTCGGTCAGAGCTGCACAATAAGCGATGCGGTGATTTTCGGCATCCTGATACAGCTCTTTTGCCTGCTCCTGAATTTCCTGTTCCTTGCTCGGACATTCCGGCAGAGTCTTGGTCAGATCCTGCTTGGTGCAGCCCCTCTGAAAACATTTTGCACACTGATACAAATCAGATTCCCCCTTAGACCCACAATATTTGATACAGTTAAGTTTCCCTGTTCTTTTTTATTATACAAAATCCTTCCAAAAAGTCCAGCACCTGTTTTGCATATCTTTTTTGTTTGGATCATACCTTTTACCAAACTGATTTTGGGAGGTCTTTTATGCTCCAATCAATTCTGGATTCCGCTACCGAGGTTTTGTGGGGCAGAGGAACCATTGCCCTGACCTTGTTGTGTGGATTCTATTTTACCGTATGCACTGGATTTCTTCCGATCACCCGGCTGACCACCGTCTTGCAAAAAACCATCGGCAGCGTTTTTTCTTTTCATTCTGATAGAGAAAATGGCAAGGGAGTTTCCCCCTTCGCTGCTGTCAGCACTGCGCTGGGCGGAACTATGGGAGTGGGAAACATTGTCGGTGTGGGAGCAGCTTTGCAGCTGGGCGGCGCCGGTAGCATCTTCTGGATGTGGGTGGGTGCTTTCTTTGGAATGATGACCAAATATATGGAGGTCTTTCTTGCGGTGGAGTTTCGTCAGCGAGATCCTGATTCCCGTGCCTTGCGGGGCGGACCGATGTATTATATCTCCAAAGGGATTTCGGGAACATTGGGCAAAATCCTTGCTGTCCTCTTCTGTATTTTCTGCGCACTTGCAAGCTTTTCCAGCGGCAGCATGACCCAGACCAACG
>ENA-OPCN01001983-OPCN01001983.1-human-gut-metagenome-genome-assembly--contig:-NODE-1983-length-12302-cov-7.136850_pt1 | contig 12302 bp, 15 predicted proteins | sample MGYA00241567_ERZ501485 | MGnify/ENA primary metagenome ERZ501485 (study PRJEB25962, sample SAMEA2042579) | human gut metagenome | biome: human gut; feature: human-associated habitat; material: faeces...
GGCTCTATGAGGACAATGTGCTGGGGCGGGTGACCGATGAGCAGTACCGGATGCTCTCCGACGATTACACAGACGAGCAGCGTATGCTGGAGGAACAGATTCCGCAGAAAGAACAACGTCTGGCACAGCTTCAGGCGCGCGAAGCGAACGTGGATGCTTTCATTGAAAAGGCAAAGCAGTACACAGCAATTGATACGCTGACACCGGAACTGCTGCGGCTGTTCATTCAGCGCATCGAGGTCGGTGAACGGGAAACAAAATACTCCCGCAATTCCAGCCAGTCTGTCCGCATCATTTACCGGGACATCGGCACGTTGGACAGCGCCATGCAGCCGGACGAGAAACAGCCGAAGCTGCTCCCGCCGCTGAGCGAAGTCATTCAATTCCCGGCATAAGCCGGAGAGAACAGGAAGAGGGAGCGGAGAAATCCGCTCCCTCGCAGAGGGGTGACAGTTTGTGTCCCTATGAAGGAAAATAGAATGGTTTCAGGGTTTTTCTTTATCCCAAAAACAGTGTTTAGCCTTATTTTTAGCCTTGCGGCATAAAAAACACGGACCAGTGCAGGCACCGGTCCGTTAAAAAACCAAAATTGTTTTTATGCTGTGTTATTAGTATAGCAGAATCGGACGAGAAAATCAATCGCAAGGTTTTATTCTCCCTGCAGATTCTGAATGTACTGCTCCATTCGGTCGGCGCTGGCCTTCTTCATCTGATTTGTCGCATGTGCGTACACGTCCAGGGTGAACGCTGCTGTCGCATGGCCGAGGTTTTCCTGAACCGTTTTGATATCGTCGCCATTTTTGATAGAGGCAACGGCGTAGCTATGACGAAGATCATGGAAGCGCATCGTCTCCAGACCGATTGACTTGACGATTCGCTTGAAGCAGTCATAAACAGTGCGGTGTGACAGAAAGCTGCCCGCCGCATTGGTAAACACCAGATTGTGTACATTGTCCCAAACAGTCCCGGCATAGGCAGCTATTTCTTTCTGCTTGTCCTGCTGCGCACGGAACAGGGCAAGCACACTCTGCGGGACGGTCAGGACACGCCCCTTTCCGTTTTTCGGTGTGGAAAAATAATACTGTCCGCCCTTCTTCTGCTCCTGCCGCGCCTGCTGGCGAACGGAAATCATTCCATTCGTAAAATCAATGCAATCCCAGGTCAGCCCCAGAAGCTCGCCCTCCCGCATGCCGGTAAAGAGGGCAATTTTATAAAGCAGTTCGTGCGGATGGCCGTCGATTGCGCGAAGGAATGCAGCTGCGGCATCATCATCAAAAACCGTCATCTCTTTCCTGAAGACCTTCGGAAGACTGCATGCATCAGCAGGATTCTGCCGAATATCCCCATTCGCAACCGCCTGCTGAAGTGCTTTGTGCAGAATCCCATGGATATTCTTGATTGTCTTCGGCGAGAGCGGCTCTGCATTCTTTTTGCCTGGCCGCAGCAGATCGTTGTAGAACGACTGGATCTGCTGCGTCTTCAGCGCGCACAGCTTGACTGCACCGAGGTTTGGCGTCAGATACAGCGCGATGCTGCGGCGATAAAGATAGGCCGTGGAGGGCTTAATGCCCTCCAGATAATTGTCCGACCAGCTCTGAAGCCACTGCGCAACCGTCATGGCGGATGGCTCAATATATGAACCGTTGTCAATCGCCGCAGTCGTCGCTTTCAGCTTTTGTAGCACTTCTTTTTGCGTTTTCCCGGTGATGGAGTGCTGCTTCTGCTTCCCGGTACCGGGATCAAATCCGGCTGAGTAGCGGGCCTGCCAGTAAGTATATGTTTTACCGCCCCGTGCAACGGAAATTTTCCGCACAGAGCCGTTTCCATTTGCATTTCTTTTCATATCGTAGTCTCCCTCTAAATGTTACTCCCGCAGGCAATGCCTGCGGGAGCTGTCGCTTATGCGGCGTTTGTCAAAAAAGATTCCAGAGAAGAGCGCGGAACAAGAATTCTGCGTCCCATTCTGATTGCATGCAGCCTCCCGCAGCGGATCAGCTCATATGCGCTGCCACGCCCAATGCGCAAGATTTCTGCAACTTCTTCCACACGCAACGTCAATGGAAGATCATTCAGATTATAAACCATTGTAATTTCCTCCTTCTTGGATTTGATCGGTATCGGTGTTTTTTACATAGACGGCATTCCCAGATGTATTGAAGAAGAAAAAATCTCCAACACGCATACCAGCAATCATCTGTCGATATTGCAGAGCACTTTTGAGGTTCCCATGCGCAAGCGCTTTTGCCAAGGACTTGATATTCTCCGTACCGGGACGAAAGAAAATGCGTAAAGCTGCCTGTGACAAGGTGTTTAACATCTTGATATCATCTGCCCATTGCGTTATGAACCATCCGGAAATGCCAAATTTTCGTCCCTCCCGTAAAATTCGAGTGCTCATATTCTGAGAGCCAAGATGAAGACCATGCGCTTCGTCTAAGACGAAAATCACAGGTTTAGATGCCATACATGGACAAATCTGTTCATTCCAAACTTGCGCCAAAATCATTTCTGTGTACTTCAAGCGCTGATCCGATCCCATCCAGTATGGAAACTGGATAATATGAATCATGCCCGGCTGGCGAATAGAAACGTGAGTATAAGCATCCGCCGATATTGGGACAATCAATCCAAGATAATTCCGAATCATCTCAATCTCTGATGATGCTTTTAGCTGCTTTTCACAGTAAGAAATCAGTTCGGGAACCGTTTCGTTCGTGCTGTTTTCTTGTAAAAACGAAACAGCAAGCTGGCGAATTGTGTCTTGCTTGACAATCCCAATTTTACAAAAAAGCCTGATGGAAGATATCAGTTCTTCTGCGCGCGCTTCAACATCACGTCCTTTTGAGTTCGACAGGATATCCAAATTGATTTTGCGGATATCAGTATGTAGAACACAGGAATCCTGCATTTGCAGAAAAGAATCAGAATAATCCGGAATCACGACGTTGAATCCTTGCCTGCAGGCTTCTTTTGCCAACCGTGAGATCAAGTACGTTTTTCCTGTCCCGGATTGACCCAAAATGGAAATGTGCGCGTTTTCTGCATTAGCCCAATACACATTGCGGCCATCCACGCCTTGGCCAAGAAATAAATTTAGATTCATCTGCTTGCCTCCGGTTAAAACGGCAACGGTACGCCTGGCTCTTCAAGCAATTCGCGGTTAAGGCGTACAACGTTTATGCGCTGGCGGCATCCGCTGGGATCTATCACCTGGATCTTGGTTCTGAATGTAGATTGGTTGGTACGCGCTCCTGCCAGCGCTCCAATTTCAGACAGCGCTTTTTGGACAAGAGGACTGCTTTGCGGAAGGCGTTTGCGATGAGTTTATATGCTGCCTGATTCAAAGAAACTGTAGTTCCGTTGACATAGGCGATTGGATCTGAGATAGTCTGAGAGTCCTCGCTATAAACAGACGCATACGGATGCATTTGAATTTCGCCGTTCCCCAGCAATCTGCGCGCAAAAAACAAAAATGTTTCGCCTATGTCATCAATACCAGATCTGTCCGAGGTATCCAATGCGTCTTTCATAAATGTTACGCTCTCCGGGGTCAAGGACGGAAGAAGCGGTGACAGATTGAGTGATTTGAGGTATTCAGAGATCAAATCATAGGTACCTGTGAGGATTCCAAACATAGCAGCACTGCGTTCTTGAACGAAATCTTCCTGTAGGAAAGGCGATAGCGATCGTACTGATACAGACACACGCCAAAACCAGTAATGGCATTCCAACAAAGATGGAGATGAATCCAAGTAGCGGATGATGCCAAATAAAGCGCTCCGCTTTTGCGTCAAATCTCTGTTCAAATCTTCTCGCCGCATTTGTAATGCTCATAATTGTTCACCTCATTTCTTTCTTGCAAGGCCATAATACCGCTTAAAGTATTAAGTGGGGAAAAGGGTCCTGCAATCGAAACTAAGACTGTATAAGTCTTTAAGAAAAAAGAGTCAGACCCGGAAGAGGACTGACTCATTCATATAATGATTTTGAAATTGTATTTTCGAGAAGAGAATACCCTTGACAAATCTCGTCTCAGAAAGATATGATTACTTCCTATTAGGAACACTGTAAATACAAGGCTTTTCGGAGCCTACAAACCAGAAAAAATAATATTTGATCTATCACATTACGCAAAAAGCCGTCCGGCATGAAAAACGGGCGGCTTTTTTGCGTGGATAGACGGAAAGGAGGCACAAAAATAACTACAAAATTTTAGCGTTCAAATTTGTGCAACTTTAACGAAAAGGAGGATCGTAAATGGCCGATAAAAAATTGAATACTGGCCCTGCGGAGAATATTTCCCCGGAGGCCGCCGAGCCTATCACCACACCCGAACAGGCCGCAGCGTCTGAGCCCCAGCAGGAACAGACCGGGCCTGCCATACCTGAGTCCGGCGATGTGGTTGTGTCCTTTGACAAAATCAATGAACTTATGGCGGAAAAGAGGCAGAATGCCCGCGCCGAAGTCGAAAAGGCGGAAACCCCCGAAACGCCAGAGGCGGCAGCCCCCGGAGAAACACTGCAGCCCGCCAATACGGAGGAACCGAAAAAGCCGCGCCGTGGCCGTCCGCCGAAAACGGAAAAGGCTGCGACTGAAAATCAGAAAGCGGAGAAATCGGCTGGGGCCCGCAAGGGCCGCCCACCCAAGGCGGATAAGGCGGCCCCTGACAAGCCCAAGCCGTCCAAACGAGACAAAGTGTCCCGAAGCGATGGAAAGGCCCCGGATGCCAAGGAGCCCATTAAGCCCGCACAGGATACGGCACTGAAGGAAACTGCTGCTGTGGAACAGACGGCTCCCGAGCCGACTACACCGCCCCGCCCGGTTGAGGAAGGCAAGCTGGTTTATCTGAAACTTTCCGAGGTTCATCCGTTTCACACATTCCGTCCGCACCCCTTTAAGGTACGGGACGATGCGAAGATGCAGGAAATCGTTGCTTCTATCCGCGTAAACGGTGTAATGGTTCCCGGTCTTGCCCGCCCGGAGAAAGATGGAAACGGCTATGAAATTGTAGCGGGCCATCGCCGTACCCACGGCAGTGAACTGGCGGGGCTGGAGGAAATGCCCTTTATTGTCCGTGAAATGACCGACCACGAAGCGGTGCAGGCCATGAAGGACAGCAACAAGCAGCGTGACGGGATGCTCCCCAGTGAATTGGCCGCGCTGCTGGAACTTGAGGTTGAGGACATTAAGCATCAGGGCGGGCGTCTGAAAGGCGTTGCGGAAGGCGATGTTGGAAAACGCTCGGTTGAGATTGTGGGCGAGGCGCATGAGATGAACTATAAAAAGGTCATGCGCTACTTGCGGCTCAACTCTCTTGTGCCGGAGCTTCTGGATAAGGTAGACGATAAAAAGATGGGCTTTATGCCTGCCGTGGAACTGTCCTACATCAAACCGAAAAATCAGAGGCTTATTGCTGTTTCCATTGACGGGGAGCAGGCTTCGCCCTCGCTGGCCCAAGCTAAACGGCTCCGGGAGCTGGATAAGGAAGGCAAGCTCAACGGCGATGTCATTGACGGCATCTTATCAGAACAGAAAAAGGAGGATCGAGGCGTGATTATTTCTACTGCGGAACTGGAAAAGTATTTTGGCAAGGAGGTCACTCCCGCCAAAATGAAAGAACAGATTATGTCCCTGCTGGATGACTGGAAAGAAAAACAGCCGCCGGAGCTGGCAAAAGCCCCGAAAAAGCAGGAACTTGACAAGTAACAACTTCGAGACACTTTGTCCCGAGGGCCCCGCCCTCGCGCAGAAGCTCTGGTGGTATATATCCCCCGTCGCCGCCTGTTTTTTAGTACAGCCGGGAGTGGGCCGTCAAGGGTGCAGCGCACCGCCGTTTTCGGCGGCTCGCCCTTGACGATCTGCCCCGGCTGTGCTATTTCCCCGACAAGCGGCGGGGGTATATCCTTCAGAGCCGCCCCCTTTCCCAAGACTGGGAAAGGGCGTGGGGTTTGGGTTGAACTTTCTTATTAAAATATCGGAGGTATGAACGATGAAACGACCCCTTGCTTATATCACCGCTGCATGGCTCGGCGGCGATAGCGAAAACGCAGAACTGGCGGCGCAGTATTGCCGCACCGTGTATGAGGCAGGCTTTTCTCCTATTTGTCCGCCTTTGTACTTGCCCCTGTTTCTCAACGATGCTGTTCCCGAGGAGCATAAAAGCGGCATCGACATGAGCCGTGACCTGCTCCGCCGTTCTCATGTGCTGGTTGTCTGCGGGCACAGTATGACCGAATCCATGAAAAATGATATTGCCGTGGCCCAGCGGCTGGGAATTACGGCAACAACCCTTGAGGGTATCCTGACCGTCAAGGGGCAGGGCCGTCGCTGATGGCGACCCTGTTTGAAGCCTACGTTACCAACGCCGGAAAGTACAGCGAGGGCCAGCTTGTGGGTGAAACACTGAAATTTCCCACAACCGCCCGGGATGTGGAGGCTCTCTTGAAACGGATCGGCGTGGATGGCGTCCGCTATCAGGAAATTTTTATTACCTCTTTCGATGGGGATGTGCTGGGGCTCTATGACCATTTGAGCGAGTATGAAAATCTGGACGAGCTTAATCATCTGGCCTGCCTGCTTTCCGAGCTTACCTCATCGGAGCTGGAAACACTGGAGGCCGTCCTCGACAGTGGAGATCACTGTTCTTCGGTGCGGGACATCATCAATCTGACACAAAATCTGGACTGTTACGGCTTTTACCCCGGCGTATCCGATGAGGAAACGCTGGGGCGTATTTATGTGGACGATCTGGAAATGTTGGATGTGCCGGATCAGGTAAAACCGTATTTCGATTATGAGGCGTATGGCCGGGATGCCTGCATCCACGAAAACGGCCATTTTGCCCCGGGCGGCTATGTTGTCAAAGAAAGCGATCATTTCGTGGAAGTGTATCACGGCTTGCAGGATATTCCCAAGGAGCATAAGGTGTTCTCTTTCCCGAAGCTCTCTATCCGGGAGCAAATGGCCGCTTATCAGGAAATCATAGACGGTTCTTCTTTGGAGGGCTACCGTCAAATGCAGAAAAAAGACCGTGGGGATCGGTGATGGCACTTCGAGACAAATTGTCCCAAGGAAGGAGGCGGTGTAACTGATTGATGAAGATATTTCCCGGCGCACGATAGCCATATCTGTAAAAACAACCAAGCTGACAGCGCGGGGACTGGCGTATGTGCTGGGCATGGTGGGCCGGAAGATCCGCAAGGCATACCGTGGGCGGCAAGTACCGCATGGAAAACAAAGTGTGCGAAAGCTCATGGCCCACGGTACAGCCACAAACAGCATTGAGCTATCCGGGGATGCCAAGTCCTTTGACCGCGTGGCCCGGAAATGGAATGTAGACTATGCGTTCTATAAAACCGGGCCGGACAAATACCTGCTGTTTTTCAAGGCTGGACAGGCAGACGCAATGACCGCTTGCTTTTCTGAGTATTCCCGGAAGGTGTTAAGCAAAGCAAAATCGAACCGTGTTCCCATCCGGGAACAACTGAAACAGGCGGCAGATCAGCTTTCCAAAGAAAAGCCGAAACAAAAAGAACGTGCAAAGGAGGTGGCCCATGAGGACAGATAAGATCAGAAAATATCTCATTCCGAACATTCCCTATCTGTTCATCCTGTGGGCGTTCCTCAAGCTGGGGACAGCCTACCGGCTGGCGGCGGGTAACGATTTTGCACATAAGCTCATCGGACTGGGCCAGACGATTGGCCCGGCCTTTGCTGACTTTGCACCCGGTCGTGCCCCGCTGGATTGGCTTGTTGGTATTGTAGGCGCAGTTGGTTTCCGGCTGCTGATCTATTTCAAAAACAAGAACGCTAAGAAGTTTCGGCGGGATGCAGAATACGGCAGCGCTCGATGGGGAACGGAAAAAGACATCAAACCGTTTGTCGATCCGAAGTTTGAAAACAACGTGATTTTGACCGGGACGGAGTTTCTCACGATGAACACCCGCCCTAAAATCCCCGCAAATGCCCGAAACCTGAATTGCTGCATTATCGGCTCGTCCGGCTCCGGCAAAACCCGCTTCTGGCTTACGCCCCAGCTTTTACAGGCCCATTCCTCTTATGTGGTGGTCGATCCGAAAGGTGGTGTGCTGGGACAGGTCGGGGGTTTCCTGCAAAAACGCGGGTACAAAATCAAGGTATTCAACAGCATAGATTTTTCAAAATCCATGCACTATAACCCGCTGGCGTATATCCGCAACGAGGCCGATATTCTGAAATTCGTGGATGCTCTGATTTCCAACACCAAGGGCGAAGGCAAGGAAGGTGATCCATTCTGGACAAAATCGGAAACGCTTTTGTACTGTGCTCTGATCGCCTACATCATTTTCGAGGGGCCTGCCGAGGATCGGAACATGAACACCCTTGTGGATATGATTTCTGGCATGGAGGTCAAGGAGGATGACGAGGATTTTATGAACGCGGTGGACTATATGTTTGCCGGGCTCGAAAAGCGCAAGCCGGATTGCTTCGCGGTCAAACAGTATAAAAAGTACAAATTGGCCAGCGGCAAGACGGCAAAAAGCATTTTGATTTCCTGCGGTGCGCGACTGGCTCCCTTTGACATCCCGCAGCTTCGTGAGGTCATGGCCTATGACGAATTGGAGCTTGACCGCATCGGAGATCGGAAAACGGCGGTATTCTTCATTATTTCCGATACCACGCAGACCTACAACTTTTTAGTGGCACTTGCATTTTCGCAGATGTTCAACCTCCTGTGTGAACGGGCGGACAATGTTCACGGTGGCCGCCTGCCGCACCATGTACGGGTGCTGTGGGACGAGGCAGCCAACACGGGACAGGTGCCCCAGCTCGAAAAGCTGGTCGCGGTTATCCGCTCCCGCGAGGTGAGTCTTTGCCTGCTGTATCAACAGTTGGCACAGTGCAAGGCCATTTACGATAAGCACGCCGAGACAATCCTCGGCAACATGGACAGCGTGGTGTTCCTCGGTGGCCGCGAAGCCAGCACTATCAAGGAAATCTCCGAGAACTGGCTGGGAAAAGCCACAATCAGTATGCAGACCGACAGCCGCTCCCGTGGCCAGTCGGAAAGCTACAGCCAAAACACCCAGCGGCTGGGCCGGGAACTGATGACCCCAGCCGAGCTTGCAACCATGCCGGGAGACAAATGTATTTTGCAGCTTCGGGGCCTGCCCCCGTTCTTCTCTCCCAAGTATGATCTGAAACGGCATCCGAACTACCGTTATACGGCGGAGGCCGATAAACAGAAAAACGCTTTTGACCTCGACAGGCTCATTAACCGCCGCAGGCGGCCCGGGCTGAACGAGGCGTGTACGATGTATGAGGTGGCTGTGCCGGACGATGCACTCACGGAAGAGGACGAGGACATCCTCAACTATGATGACATCGACGATCCAGACGCCTTTGCATAAACGCTTCGAGACAAAGTGTCCCGAAGTTTGTAACCTGCCGCCTGCATGGGCGGCTTTTTTGTTACCGGGAAAATCCCGGAGAAATGGAGGCTTATATGGCATTTTTCTCATCTGCAATCGACACTTTACAGACCCTCGTTATCGCGCTCGGCGCTGGCCTTGGCGTATGGGGTGTGGTCAATCTGCTGGAGGGCTACGGCTCGGATAACCCGGGCTCCAAGTCCCAGGGCATGAAGCAGCTTATGGCTAAGTAGATGTAATCAAGAAAAGAAAGGAAAAGCACAATCCAGACGGAACCGGCGGTTGTGTCAAGAAATATTTGTGGAATAGCAAGAACTTTGATATAATGGGAACAGAAACCCCGGAACCGGGAGAAAGGCAGGAGGATAAATGCACATAAGCTATAAACCCCTCTGGCACACGCTGGTTGAGCGCAATATGAGGAAAGAGGACTTGCGGATTGCCGCCGGTCTTACCACAAATATGATTGCCAACATGGGTAAAGGCAAAAACATCAGCATGGAAACGCTGGTTCGTATCTGCGAAGCCCTGAATTGTGGCATTTTGGATGTAATTGAATTAGAGCAGGACAAAGACGCTGAAAAATTAAATTGACAAGGAAGGCGCTGCGAAATGGACAATAGAGAAAAAATTATCAGACTTTGGTTTGATATGTGGCTTGCAAAAAAAGATTTGGGTATATTTAATGTATTTTCTGATAATGCCGTATATATTGAAAGTTGGGGGCCAGAGTACCACGGCTCCAAGAAAATAAAACTTTGGTTTGAGGAATGGAATACCCGTGGAACTGTCTTGCAATGGGACATCAAGCAATTTTTCCATAAAGGCAACCAGACCATTGTTGAATGGTATTTCAAAAATAAGATGAACGCCGGTAACGTAGAAGCATTTGAAGGAATGTCGCTGATTAAGTGGACATCAGATGATAAAATTGCCCTCTTAAAAGAATTTGGTTGTAACGAAAATCGGTACGACCCTTATAAAGATGGCGATATCCCACGTTTCAGAGATGAAAATGCAAAGTGGTTTTAATACAGTCATGCTTTAACTTATGGAGGTGACGTAATGAAGATAGAAATTGAAAAAGATTTCCCACAGTATTTCAAACCTTCATATCCAGAAGAATTTGAGTTGTTTTCACATTTTGAAGTGACCGCAGGAATACCAACCGTTTTGTTTGCAATTACTACATGGAAAGAAAATGGGAAACCAAATGTCTGCTTCCATTCATGGAGTTGCTTTCATGGGGATAAAACTGCTTTCTTCGCAGTAATGGGAAATCTATATCAGCATACCCACACCTATGCCAATATCAAAAGGGAAAAATGCTTTTGTATCAACTTTCTCCCGATAAGCTATTATGATAAGTTGGTAGACACAATTAAACACAACGATATGGAAACAGACGAATTTGCAGTAGGTCATTTTACGCTTTCCAATGCAAAAACCATTCATGCGCCAATCATCCAAGAAGCATTTATCAATATGGAATGTACCTTGAAGGAAACACAGGATTTAAGCGGCGCAGGAATAGCAGCTATGGTTATCGGCCAAGTGCAGCACATTTCTGTTGAGAAAGAATATGCACAAGGCTATGAGCAGAGATATGGAAAAGATGGTTTTATGATGTTAATACCGGCACCGCAAAACCTTGTCACCGGGGAACCAAACCAATCTGCGATTGCTACGGTAAAGATAGAAAGGTTAGATTAGAAAATGGGTAAATTGCAGGAAATTCCCGGAGTTGGAAAAAATATTGAACAAGATTTAATAAACATTGGCATACGAGAGATTTCTGATTTAAAAGGAAAGAAACCAGAAGAATTGTATTTGCAGGATTGTCTATACAAAGGATTTCAGGAAGATAAGTGCCAGCTTTATGTTTTCCGCCTTGCCGTGTATTTTGCCGAACATGAAACCCATGAAGCAGAAAAATTAAAATGGTGGTATTGGAAAGATAAAGAATATCCGGACAAAGAATAAAAAAGTGAATATCATCCCCTAAACTAATTGCCGTTGCAGGAACACTCCTTCCCACAACGGCAGTTTTCATTTTCTCTTGCGCCGGAAGTTGAAGGGGCTGTTTTTGATGTTCGGCGCTTTTGACAATATCTTTTTTAATATCTTCTGTTCATCCGGCGGCAGCTTGTAAAAGTCAAGGCCGAGCGTATTGAAAATGACCGCCCACACCTTTCCCAGATAATCCCCGGAGGATTGAATGGCTTTCCGAATATCCATCGCCACTTTCTTTGCGGCAGAGTAATCCGGCGTGCTGTCAATGTCATGTTCATGGGCTTTTCGTATGTCATGGAGAATGGCGTCCCATGTTTTGTGCGTCACATGGCAGAAGAAATCTTCTTCCTTTACCTCTGCGGCAAGGATGGTCTTTGAATAGAAATCATTTTCCGCCTGCTTGTATTTCTGGATGATGGTCTGCCGCTGTTCTTCCAAAGTCTCATACAGGGTGCGAAAGGTGGAGGTTGCATGACCGTCTATGTATATCTCCGTGTCGGTCATAAGCTGCTCAAATTTATCGTTGGTAGCAATCTCACACAGGAGCCGGTTGTTGATACGGCCACTCTTTAGCAGCGCCACCATTTCATCATTCAGGTGCAGTTCCATCAGGGGCGTGTTTATCTGCTCCCGGTTTTCTGTCCGGCAGAACAGATAATCAAGAGATACCTCATAAAAATCCGCCAGCGTGACAAGGTTGCCGTGGTTGATTTCCTTATTGTCGTTGGCTTCATAACTGGCGAGGGCTGACTTTGAAATGCCGGTTTGCTGCGCCAGTTCTTCCAGATTTAAGCCTTTATCCTTGCGTAACTCCCAAAGGCGTTCCTGTATGGTAGTCGCTTTCAGCATAGGGCGCTCACTCCTTTCCGGCGGCTGGTT
>ENA-OPCN01001988-OPCN01001988.1-human-gut-metagenome-genome-assembly--contig:-NODE-1988-length-12277-cov-2.555228_pt1 | contig 12277 bp, 10 predicted proteins | sample MGYA00241567_ERZ501485 | MGnify/ENA primary metagenome ERZ501485 (study PRJEB25962, sample SAMEA2042579) | human gut metagenome | biome: human gut; feature: human-associated habitat; material: faeces...
CGAATTTCTCCGATTTTGAATCACTCCCATCCGGGAGTGCGTATTGAAATAAGATTATATGTAATAAAGAAAAAATGACGTTGAATCACTCCCGCAGGGGAGTGCGTATTGAAATGCAAGTGGAGTGTGTATTGAAGCTTTTTTACGGTAAGAAAAACGGAACATTGTTCCGTTTTTCTTTTTTTTCAAAAAATCATATTATATAAAAATTAAAAATAATAAAAAGCCAGGAGGTTTTTACGATTGAAAATCAAGATTACAAAGACACAATTATCAAGAGTTGCAGAGAGTATACAGTATCAAATATTTGGAATGATCAGAAATTATTCAGAGAGTACATCAATGCAGTGGCTATGTGCAATGACAGACATCTACAGAGATATATTGAAAAAATCGGAGAAATTCGAACAGGAAAACATTGCGGGAAAAATAAACGTTTCGATTCCAGAAAATCAGGTCTCTTTAATGGTAATGCAGATAGAAAAAATGCTGGCTGCTGAGGTAAAGGATACGTCGTGGGATGATATTGAATGGCTTACAGAGATGGCAGATATTTACAAACAATTAAAGTCTGAAACAAGCGATACAGACAGTCATCAGGCAGAAGTGAACATGGTTAATCGTGAGTTTTTGAGAGACGAATTAGAAAATGAAGCAGAGCAGGAAGATCCAGAACAGGAAGATTCCGAAGAAGAAATTATAGAAGAAGAGGAAATCTCACTTTAGAAGACAGATGAGTCTTTCCGGTATTACCGGAAAGGCTTTTTTTTGTGCAAATTTTGGAATCATCATCAGTCCATATTGATTTTGTATCAATGAAAAATTGGAGGAAAACTAAGGAGGGAAACGAAATGAAAATTAAAATCATTGAACAGAAAATTCAACTTCTATCAGTGTGCAAAATCAAAAGTGGAGTATTGTTAAATGAAAACGAAAGGTAATAAAGAAGAAACATTAAGAGGAACAGTAAAAAGAATACTGTATCAAAAAGAGGGATCTTCTTTTGTTATCTTCGAAATGATGACAGTTGATGATACAAGATATAACGGCAAAGGATTTTTTGAAGGTCTTGAAGAAGGAACTTATGTGGTCGTGCAGGGAAATGTTGAAACAACTGATTATGGATTTGCGATTCAATGTTCTTCTATTCGAAAAGATATTCCACTGGATGAAAAAAGTATCCTGAAATACCTGGAAGTGAAAACAAAAGGAATAGGGGTTTTCACTATGGGAAAAATCATGGCAGAATATGGACATGATGCACTGACTGTCATCCACAAAGATCCACAAAAAGTAGCAAAAGAGATCAAAGGAGTGAATCTGCAGATGGCAGAAAGCATGTCTAAATCTCTAAGCGATCTGTTGGAATATAAGGATACGGATTACTATTTCACAAAGTTTGGAATAGGAAAAAGGACAGCAGAAAAGATAAAAGATTATTGTTTAGAACATAATCTTGATGTAAAAAAAGTTCTGACAGAAAATCCTTATCAGTTAGCCGGAGAAGTCTCAGGGTTTGGTTTCTTAAAAGCCGATGAAGTGGGGATGAAAGCAGGAATAAAAAAAGATTCCACTCTCCGCATAGAAAGCGGTATCTCGTATGTTCTGAAAGAATTTGAGAACATGCAGGGAGACACTTATGTGCCAAAGAGTGCTTTTTTTAAGAAAGCAGCAGAAATTCTTAAAGTAGATACTGAATTAATCCAGAAAGTAGCAAAAGAAGGAAGCACAAAATTTGCACTAAAAGGGGATCGTATCTATCAGGCAGAGCTGCTGCGGATGGAACAGAAGATTTCCAAAACTCTGATCCAGAAAGCAAATTTAAAACTGGATAGGGCAAAAAGGGCTTCTCAAGTAGAAACAGAGCTTCAAAAAGAGTTTGAGTCTGAAGGCATTGTTCCGGATGCAAAGCAGATGGAAGCTATAGTAAGTGGTTTTTCGAATGGAGCGCTGGTTATCACCGGCGGACCAGGAACAGGAAAAACAACGACTACAAAACTTCTGATCAAAAAGTTGCAGGAACAGGGATGTCTGATCAAATGCGTAGCCCCAACAGGAAAAGCGGCAAAGAGAATGGAAGAGGCAACTGGGGAACATGCGTCTACCATCCATCGGCTGATCAATGCCATCGGAGACTTTGGAAGTATTGATGCAGATGTCGTTATTGTGGATGAATTCTCAATGGTTGACGTTTATGTCATGTATATGCTGACAAGCCATTTGGATAAAGACACATCGTTAATCATGATTGGAGATGCAGATCAGCTTCCAAGTGTAGGAGCTGGACAGGTATTGAAGGACATTATCAACTCAAAGGTAATCCCGGTTGTCCGTCTGGCCAGCGTACACCGTCAAGCAGAAGAGAGTAATATCGTTAAAAATGCTCATGAGATTAACGAAGGGAAAAGTGTGGATCTTGAAAATGCACATAAGGATTTCTTTATGATTTCAAAAAGCATTACAGATGCAGAAAGTGTAAAGAGAACGATTGCTATTCTTATTGCGACTGTTTTTCCAAAGCAAGGAATTAAGGCAAACGATATTCAGGTCTTATGTCCGACCAGGAAAGGGCCTCTTGGAGTTGTGGAAATGAATAAAATGCTTCAAGAAGCATTAAATCCGAAAACGGAAAACAATAAGGAGTATTTCTTTCATTTAACCAAGACCATGTTCCGGACAGGAGACCGTATTCTACACATCAAGAATGATTATGAGCTGAGATTTTATAATCAGGAACCGGATCTGGAGGAGATTTCTTCTCAAAAAAAGAAAAAGGGTTCGAATAAAGCTGGTGCAGGAGTCTTCAATGGAGAAACAGGAGTTATTACAGACATTCTGAATAAAAAAGGCAATGTGTCTGTTAAAGTTCAATTAGACGATGGCAGATATGTAGTCTATACAGAAAAGGAACTGGACGAAATTGAACTGGCATATGCAGTCACAATCCACAAATCCCAAGGTTCCGAATATCCGGTTGTGATCATTCCTATGCTCCGTTATGAGAATGCGTTACTATATAACAGAAATCTGTTATACACGGCAATCACAAGAGCCAAAAAATGTGTGGTTCCGATCGGCAGTAAACAGGTATTCTGGGCTATGAGCAAAAACACAAAGAGCCAGCAGCGATTCACCTCATTAGATGAAATGCTGTATCTGATGAAAAAGAAAGCTGAAACGGCTGCGTGATCCCTCGCAAAAAAAACCTATCATAATTAATTATGATAGGTTTTTTTTGCTGCAAACATTAGTTGATTCCAGAATTTTTTCTTATATACTCTTCCAACTGCCCGGACAGTTCCGGATGTGGACCATCATTTAAGAGAGAGACCTGTATCTTTTCCAGAAATTTTACTGGAACACTGATTTCGTCCAAATCAATCGAAGTGGGGTAATAATAGCCTTTTACATTTTTCTGAACCAAGAGGCCAGCCTTTACAAGGTTTTTAAGACGGGCGTGAATGGTAGATTTACTCTTTTTCCCTTCTACATTTGCCACCATCTGGTCAACTGTCGGAGGGACGCCGTTATTTCTGGTATATGATGTGATATAAGCTATTAATCGTTTATTGTAATCATCATGAATATCTACCGGCATAGCAAAACCTCCTTTTTCATCAAATATATTTACTATTAATATGGAAAATCAGAGGTTATCTGGGGATTTTCCTCAAGATAAGTTATTTCTGCAAAAATGAAGCATATCAATCCAATGCAGTATAATACAGTCATCAACAGGACAGATACTTCTCCTTACAGGAAAAGCTCCTGTAAGAGAAGAAATCTGACCTGCAAGTTTTCCTCTATTATTATATAAAGTGTCTCCGGGACGAAACGGAGATGCAGAAGCCGGTTGCATAGCAGCCGGCTTTTTTTTCATGCAGTAAAAATCGAGCAGAACAGAAACCGTCATATTGAGAATGTATTTAACAAAAATGATAGGAGGAAAACGAAATGAAATTAAAACTGAAAGGAAAAGCGAAAAGCTGTAAAGTTTCAAGAGAAAGAGAGGTTTTTGCAAATGAGTAATATAACCCTTCTTTCATCAAGAAAACGGCAGCGCCCTATGGTCATTGATTTCTTTGCCGGCGGAGGAGGAGCTTCGGTTGGAATTGAGATGGCTACAGGTAAACAGGTAGATCTGGCTATTAACCACGATATTGAGGCCATACGCATGCACTCGACAAATCATCCAAGCACAACCCATGTCACTGAGGATATTTTTAAAGTTGACTTAGGGAAGTACATTAAAGGCCGACAGGTTGGATTGATATGGGCTTCCCCAACATGTACCCATTTTTCCAAAGCCAAAGGTGGAAAACCATTGGATGAGCAGCTTCGGATCCTTCCATGGTCTGTTTACAAGCATGTAAAAAATCTGGACCCAAAACCAACATGTATTATGGAGAATGTTGTAGAGATCCAGGACTGGGGACCTCTTGATGAAAACGGCCGCCCTATAAAAGAACGTATGGGTGAATATTTTCAGGAATTTATCCATGCCATGGAAAGTCTTGGTTATCATTATGAATCCAGAGAGCTTGTTGCAGCGGATTATGGTGCGCCGACGACCAGAAAGAGATGGTTTGGAATCTTCCGGGCTGATGGAAAACCTATTGTATGGCCAGAACCGACGCATAGTAAGAATGGTGAAAATGGTTTAGAACCATGGGTTCCGGCTTCAACGGTACTGAATCTGGGTGATTTTGGTTCATCTATTTTTGGAAGAAAGAAGCCTCTGGCAGAAAAGACCATGAAGCGGATCGCAGCAGGGATAGATAAATTCGTGTTAAGCGGAGAGAAACCGTTTTTGGTGCAAGTAAATCATGCAGGAGACCGCTTCCGGGGACAGTCAATCCATGAACCTATGCCGACGATTACTCAGAAACATGGATTTGGTCTTGTTACTGCAAAGATTGTAGATGCGACAAAATTAGGGATTAAAAAAGGTCAAGTAAGCGGAAATCATTCCGTTGAGGCAGCAGAGTTTCTGACAAAATTCTACAAATCAGGGATCGGTCAGAGTATGGATGAGCCGCTTCATACAATCACCACAAGTCCCGGACACTTCGGGCAGGTTTCTGTCATAACCATGAGTGTAGAGGATTTGAAAAGAAATGGGATTTCTGAAGAAGAAGCTCAAAAATGTACCTGGGTGTCTCAATTTTTAACGGAATATTACGGATGTGGGGTTGGATCCAGTTTATATGAGCCAGTTCATACAGTCGTGACAAAAGACAGATTTGCACTGATCACAGTTCTTGGAACAGACCGGGCAATCATGGATATTTGTCTGAGAATGCTTGAACCGGAGGAACTGAAGCTGGCGCAGGGATTCCCTAAAGATTATATCATCGACAGAGACATGTCTTGGAAAAGGTATCCGAAAAGTAAACAGGTTGCCCGTATTGGTAACTCTGTGGTCCCTATTCTCGCAAAAGTACTGGTAGAGGCTAACTGTCCGGAACTAATTGTTTGTAAGCGTGTTCCATGCCTGAATGTGTCTGAAGAGGACAATGGACAGCTCTGTATAGGGGCTATGTAAGATAAAAGAGAGGAGAAAACGAAATAATCGGAACTAAGATAATAATGGAGAGTTGCAATCTTCATGGAATCATCACAGAAATTTGGAATGATGATAAGCAGATAAGATATGCGGTCAGATTAGAGGACGATACAGTAAGTATATGCTCTGAGAATGACTTCGTAGCATTATTGTAGTTTTAATTTTAACAATAAAAGAAGAAGCTGACACTCTAAATAATTAGTTTGTCAGCTTCTTCTTAATATTTCAATACGCACTCCCTTGTGGGAGTGATTCTGTGCAAACGAGTTCCATGCCTGAATGTGTGTTTCAATACGCACTCCCTTGAGGGAGTGATTCTTGCGATAAGCAAGGCAAACAAGGCAGTCCATTTCAATACGCACTCCCGGATGGGAGTGATTCGTGATCTTGGTATCAAAATCGATCAGCTCGTTTCAATACGCACTCCCTTGCGGGAGTGATTCAGAGACATTTGCCAAATCTGGGATCAAAAGATTCTGTAAATTTTGTCAGATTGACAAATGCCCTGTATTCATTATAACAGATTTGTGGAATAGTACCATACTTTTTACCCTGTTTTTTAAGATTCCGGTCGGGAAACTCCGTTTCTACCAGGTCAAAAACGGTAGGTTTCCCCAAAAAATCACTATGGCGGCACAAGATATCGGATCATAACCATACCTCTTTTCTTTTATTTTTAATAATATAGTATATTTTCCAAAATCTAGCTATTAAAAACGGAACATTGTTCCGTTTTTTGTTTAGAAATCCAAAATGCTGCATTACGTCATATTAAAAGCGTATTAATAAAAATCAGAAGGAGGAAAACAATATGATTCAGAACAATGAACAGAAAAAATTAATCGAAATGGCAGAGCAAAATCCTATTTTGCAGGAAGCATCTGAAAAAATTACGGTAAGAAACCGTAAAGGTGAGGATGTTGCATTTAATGGAACAAAGATCTGCATAGCTATCAGTAAAGCGAATAAAGCAGTTCAGGAATCTGCAAGGATCGATGATTTACTGATCTTACTTGTCACAGTAGATGTAACAAAGGCAGTAATGGAAATTCCACACGTCGTTTCAGTGGAAGAAATTCAGGATCTTGTGGTAAATACACTGCATCATTACAATGCGAACATTGTAGGAACAGAGTATACCACCTACCGTTACCGCCATGCATTACGCCGTCAGTCAAATACGACCGACGATGAAATCCTTTCCCTCATCGAAGGAAAGAACGAGGAGGTCAATGGTGAAAATGCCAACAAGAATCCGATGGTGAACAGTACACAGAGGGATTATATGGCAGGAGAAGTCAGCAAAGACCTGGTACGGAGACATCTTCTTCCGGAAGACATTGTAGCCGCCCATGATGCAGGACTGATCCATTTTCATGACGCTGATTACTTTGCACAGCATATGTCAAATTGCTGTGATGTCAATCTTGAAGATATGCTGCAGAATGGTACAGTTATCAGCAATACGCTGATCGAGAAACCGCATCGATTTTTGACTGCTTGTAATGTTGCAACTCAGATCATTGCACAAATTGCAAGTTCCCAGTATGGAGGACAGAGTATCACGTTATCTCACCTGTCCCCATTTGTGGATGTAAGCCGGCAGTATTATCTGAAAGAAGTTGCGGAAGAATTTGAATCAGAGGGAATCCCTTATGAGGAAGAAAAGATCCGCCGCATCGCAGACCGCCGTCTGCGCCGGGAAGTAAAATCAGGTGTACAGACAATCCAGTATCAGGTGATCACGCTGATGACAACAAACGGACAGGCTCCGTTTATAACCGTCGGCATGTATCTGAACGAAGTTCCGGAAGGACAGGCAAAAGATGATCTGGCAATGGTCATCGAAGAAGTATTACTCCAGAGACTGGAAGGTGTAAAGAATGAGAAAGGTGTTTATATCACACCGGCATTTCCGAAGCTAATCTATGTGCTGGAAGAAGATAACACAAAAGAAGGGGATAAATACTGGTATCTTACTGAACTGGCAGCAAAATGTACAGCAAAAAGAATGGTTCCTGACTATCTCTCAGAGAAGATCATGAAACAGTTAAAGATCGATAAGACCGGACATGGACAGTGCTGGCCGCCGATGGGATGCAGGTCATTCCTGACACCGGACAGAATCAATGGTAATGTTGCAAAAGCCTTAAATTACAAAGAAGGCGAAGGTAAATATTACGGACGCTTCAATCAGGGGGTTGTTACGATCAACCTTGTCGATGTTGCTTGCTCTTCTGGAAAGGATATGGATAAATTCTGGGAAATCTTGGATGAAAGACTGGAGCTGTGTCATAAAGCGCTAAGATGCAGACATGAGAGACTCCTTGGCACGAAATCCGATGTGGCGCCGATCCTCTGGCAGTATGGGGCACTGGCCCGTCTGGAGAAAGGGGAGACAATCGATAAGCTCTTGTATGGTGGATATTCCACAATTTCTCTTGGTTATGCCGGATTATGTGAAATGTGCCGGTATATGACAGGCGTTTCCCATACGGATCCGAAAGGCACTCCGTTTGCAATGGCTGTTATGCAGAAACTAAACGATAAGTGCGAAGAGTGGAAAGCTGCAGAAGATATCGACTACTCAGTATATGGGACTCCGCTCGAGTCAACAACTTACAAATTTGCGAAATGCCTTCAGAAGCGTTTTGGGCTGATCCCTGGTGTAACAGATAAAAATTACATCACTAACAGTTATCATGTTCATGTAACTGAGGAAATTGATGCATTCCAGAAACTTGCGTTTGAGGCTCCATTCCAGAAACTGAGTCCTGGAGGTGCTATCAGTTATGTAGAAGTACCTAACATGCAGCAGAACATCCCGGCTGTTTTATCCATCATCCAGTTTATTTATGACAGGATAATGTATGCCGAGTTGAACACAAAAAGTGACTATTGTCAGGTATGCGGATACGATGGAGAAATCAAAATCGTAGAAGATAAAGGAAAGCTTATCTGGGAATGCCCGAATTGTGGAAACCGCGACAGATCTAAAATGAACGTTGCAAGAAGAACATGCGGATATATAGGATGTAACGAATTTAATCAGGGTCGTACTGCAGAAATCAGAGATCGTAAGCTACATTTATAGGTAAGCCTTGACTAACTTTTGTTAGAGAAAATAAAAAGTGGCTAACTATAAGTAGACAGAGCAAACTTCGAATAGTACAAATTATACCCATAAAATTTTGTTATTATATATTTATTCTACTAAAAATACGAATAACTGTAAAGATGAAAGGAAGAACGAAATGAATAATGAAGTAATCGAAATTGAGTATCATTCAGACAAGATCAATAAGCTGGAGTATATTGACGGAAAATCCGATTGGATCGATCTGAGAGCAGCAGAAGAGGTAGAACTGAAAGCGGGAATGTTTCATCTTATTAATCTGGGAGTTTCTATGAAACTTCCAGAAGGATATGAAGCACATATCGTTCCTAGAAGCTCTACTTTTAAGAACTATGGGCTTCTTCAGACAAATTCAGTTGGGATCATTGATGGATCTTACTGTTCCCACGACGACGTCTGGAAGATGCCGGTTTTTGCTACCAGAGACACTGTAGTCCATGTAAACGATCGTATTTGCCAGTTCCGTATCGTAAAGAACCAGCCTAAAATCTCTTTCGAAGAGGTTGATTGGCTTGAGGGACCGACAAGGGGCGGTTTTGGAAGCACAGGAATCCAGTAGTCGAAAAATCTGAATCGAAAATGAAGTCCGTACTTAATAAGTATGGACTTTATTTTTTACTCAAAAAATTAACATTTATAAAATAAAAATTAACATGTTAATTGAATATTGACAAATGTTAATTAACATAGTATTATCATGTTAATCAAGAACAAGAAAATGTTAATTTTGACCAATGGAGGTAAATATTATGATCTCAAAATGGCACAATACAAAAATTGAACAGGCAGCAAAAATGTACAATGTAACAGATGAAGATTTCCGGGCATGGTCAGACGGTCAGGTGTATACAACAGAAGAAAATAAAAAAGGGAATCTTGAAGATCCAGAGATTTTTGGAAGTATTGAGGAGCCGTCACAGCGAATGGGACATATTGAACTCCCAATCCCTGTGGTAAATATCAATTATACATATGGAAATCCGGTGCTGCATACGGTATTGGGTATTTCATTTAAAGAACTCAGTGATCTTATTTACTGCAGAGACTATATTGTAGTAGAACCAGGCGAAAGTGGTTTACAAAAAGGACAGTTTATTAGTGTAAATAAATGGAAGGAAATTGAATCCCAAGGGGTAGAAATTAAATACGGGGCAGAGGCTGTAGAATATCTGTTAAAAGAAAAGCACATCCCTGATCCAGAGAAATATATCTTTCATACACTTCCGGTACTTCCTTTACAGTGCCGTTTCCTGAAATATGGAGACAGCTATTATCCACATGCGATAAACTACATGACAGCTAAAATTGTGATCAAATGTAACCGGATCAGAAAATTGGAAGCACTTAATTTTCCGGAAGTAGTTATGATGAATGAAAAACGGATATTTCAGGAGCAGGTTGACGCTTATATCAATAACGGGGCAAGGGGCATTCCAGTCCTTTCAGCAGATGGAAAGATGATGGAATCATGCCATGAGCTTTACTCCTATATTTCCAGTATTTATGATGTCAGAAAGAATCGTGTTCTTCCGGATGTAGAGGAAGAGGAGAAAAAAACTGTAAGAAATGCTCTTTTAGATTACGAAGACTTTATATCCTGTGATGAAGAAATCGGATCAGAGAAAGAAAAAGAGGAAGACGTTGTCTGGGAGGTAGATTTAGAAAAGGAAAATACACTAAAAGAAAAAATTACAGAAGCCTTTGAGAGTATCATCAATAAAACGATCGATTGTAACTTTAAAGAATATGAGAGCTTCCGGGAAGCAATGGTTGCAGCCGCGGAAAATACCGTATTAAAGACCATAAGCAGCTTTGACAGGGAAGAGGACAATACCGAACTCTTTCACAATGCAATTATGGCAGGATTATCATGTTTTGTAGATAAACAGGTGAAACTGATTGGAATCCAATAAGAAAACAGCGGAGGAGTACGTGAAATGGGAAATAAAACTAAAAAAGAACTTTTATTAGAAGGAATGGAACAGAGAGAAGTAGATAAGGCTCAAATGTATGCAAAGAAAGAAAAGCAAGAATATAAAGAATTCCGGGAATTGCTCCGTAAAGGTATTGGAACCAGAAGCCAGAAAGAATTTGCTGCGGAAGCCGGAATCTCTACCGTACATTTGAACAGGATGTTGAATAACGAAACAATTAATCAGCCATCCAAGGATACTTTGGAAAGACTATCTTATTTGATGCGTAACATAACTTTAAATGAACTCCTTGTTTCTTGCGGACATATTCCTGTCGACATAGAAGAAATGGCATTGAAAGTTGAAAAAGAAATAGAAACAGGGATATCTGAAGTAAAAGGTTCCCTTCAATCTTCCATTCCAGATTTCCTGGATATGCTCAACACCTTATATATAACAGTAAGAGATTCTATAGCAAAAACAGACGGGAGAGAGGAGAAAATCGACTATATCCCAGATGCAGAGCTGAAGATTCCGGTTGCATTAAAATGGCAGTTTGACAATATCTATGTGGAAACAAAATTTGATATTTTTTATGCTCGTACAACCGGAGGAAAAGTAATCATTTTAAATTCAACCATTTCTAATGAAGATAATATTGAAACGGAATGGGAAGAAGATAACGTAAGAGGATTTCTTCCTTACCTGACAAAAAAATATCATCATAGTATTTTTTACAAAGATATCTCAGAAGAAGCTGGCAGGGAGAACCGGACAGCAGGCAAAAGGTTGTTTGATGCTATTTTTAGAGATGAAAACAGGATTGAAACGGTAAAGACAGGATATGGATTTTACTATAATGAAACTCCGGAAGGATTTAAGGATTTTCTGAATGAACATGCACCTGCTTTTTGTACATCACCTGAAAAAGTGGCGCTATATCAGAAGATGCTGCTGCCTGATGCTGATCCGGATAAGATCTTTGAGGATTATGCAACGGATGACCTTAGCGTTTTTGGAACATCAGTAGTAGTAGCGGAGATCTTAAAGGCAGAAACCGGGCAGGATTTTACCTGTTATGGGGTTGAGGCGGGAGAGAACGATGCCTGTATCATGTTTTCTGAAGAAGGATGCGAAAAAGGGAATAATATAAAGAAATATATTCCGATGCTGTATGCTTATGCCAAAGAGTTAAAAGTTCCGACATTTGGTCTCTGCTATCATAAAGGATACATCAAAGAAGATTTTTCCCTGCAGTTTGATACAGAGAAATATTATCTGCCGTTCAAAAAATAAAGGGTATAAAAAGAATCGCTGCAATGGATGCCGTCCATGTAGTGATTCTTTAATACCCAAGTGCAAAATTTTGAAAGAGGTTATCATACGATGAAAAGAATATCCACAACTCAGCAACATACTGATACAATGCTGCTACGCATTACAAGTCAGCGATTAACGAAACGGAACATAATTGTAAAGTATGATATGTCAGATATCGATGAATCAAAATTTAAGACATCAACATCTGGCTTGGATATAAAAAAGCGTTCTTATATCATGTTTTTGGCAGATTCTCTTTGCAATAGGATAATGTCATATATTCCAGATGGAGAAAATGCAGTATTTATCAAAACAAAGGGAGAATACCCCTGCCTCTAAGGC
>ENA-OPCN01001998-OPCN01001998.1-human-gut-metagenome-genome-assembly--contig:-NODE-1998-length-12223-cov-1.857249_pt1 | contig 12223 bp, 10 predicted proteins | sample MGYA00241567_ERZ501485 | MGnify/ENA primary metagenome ERZ501485 (study PRJEB25962, sample SAMEA2042579) | human gut metagenome | biome: human gut; feature: human-associated habitat; material: faeces...
GCGGTCAGCAGCAGTATTCTGGAGGATGTAGACTATGATCTGACCGATGAAACAGCCCTTCTGGATGAGAACGGGGCGGATAGCAGCCTTACGGATGTGCAGGATCAGACCACCAGCACGCCGGGGGAAGCTGTACTTACTGCGGCTTCTGATTTTGCGGCCCAGGCCAAACTTTCCAGAGAACAGATCCGTTCCCAGAATAAAGCAGACCTGCAGGCTATTATTAACAACCAGGATCTGGGAGATGACCAGAAGCAGGAGGCTGTGAGCACAATGGTTTCCATGGCGGATCTGACGGAAAAAGAGTCGGCAGCAGAACTTCTTCTGGAAGCCAAAGGCTTCGAAAATGTGATCGTAAACCTTACCGGAGAAACGGCAGATGTGGTGGTTCCGGAAGCAGATCTGACAGATGCAAAACGGGCTCAGATTGAAGACATTGTGAAAAGAAAAACGGGAATTGCGCCGGAAAATATTGTGATCACGCCGTTAAATGAAAGCGAGGAAGAACTGGTAAATAAAGATGAATCACTGGAGACTTCCGTGGATATTGATGATGATACTACAGTAAATCCGTGATAATACTACAGTAAATCCATGATATACCCCCTTGACAGTGCAGCAGTCCTTATACTAGAATAGGAATGCTGCAAAAATGTAAGAATACACGCTCTAGAGCGTGTCTGAAATAGAGAATTCAAATAGGAGGCTAAACGTGTCGAAGTATACGAAAGAAATAGAAAAAAGAAGAACCTTTGCCATCATTTCCCACCCGGATGCAGGTAAGACTACTCTGACTGAGAAATTCCTGCTGTATGGCGGAGCCATTAATCTGGCCGGTAGTGTTAAAGGAAAGGCAACGGCCCGCCATGCAGTATCAGACTGGATGGAAATTGAAAAGGAGAGAGGTATTTCCGTTACTTCTTCCGTATTGCAGTTCCATTATGACGGTTACTGCATCAACATTCTGGATACTCCTGGACATCAGGATTTCTCAGAGGATACTTATCGTACCCTGATGGCTGCAGATTCTGCAGTTATGGTAATCGATGGGTCCAAGGGTGTTGAGGCACAGACCAGAAAGCTGTTCAAGGTCTGCGTTATGAGACACATTCCTATTTTTACTTTTATCAATAAAATGGACCGTGATGCCAACGATACCTTTGATCTTCTTGACGAGATCGAAAAAGAGCTTGGAATCGCAACCTGCCCTATTAACTGGCCAATCGGTTCCGGTAAGAAATTCCGCGGTGTTTACGACCGCAACACGAATAAGATCCTTACTTTCACAGATACCCAGAAAGGTACCAAGGAGGGAACTATTGAGGAAATCGATCTGGATTCTCCTCATGCACTTGAGGTTATGGATCCGGAGCAGAAAGAACAGCTTCTGGAGGAAATCGAGCTTCTGGATGGCGCAAGTGCCGAGTTCGATCAGGAGATGGTAAGTAAGGGAGAACTGACTCCTGTGTTCTTTGGATCCGCTCTTACCAATTTTGGTGTTGAGACTTTCCTGGAGCATTTCCTGAAGATGACTACGTCACCTCTTCCAAGAATGGCAGACTCAGGTCTTGTTGATCCTATGAGCGATGATTTTTCTGCTTTTGTATTTAAGATTCAGGCAAATATGAATAAGGCTCACCGTGACAGAATTGCATTTATGCGTATCTGCTCCGGCAAATTCGATGCCTCCCAGGAGGTTTATCATGTACAGGGGGATAAGAAGATGAGACTTCTTCAGCCCCAGCAGATGATGGCTGAGTCACGCCATGTAGTTGAGGAGGCTTATGCAGGAGATATTATCGGTGTATTTGATCCCGGTATTTTCTCTATTGGAGATACGATCTGTACGCCTGGAAAAAAATTTGCATTTGAGGGCATTCCTACATTTGCACCGGAGCACTTTGCAAGGGTAAGACTTCTGGATACCATGAAGAGAAAGCAGTTTGTAAAGGGAATTAACCAGATCGCACAGGAAGGTGCCATCCAGATTTTCCAGGAGCTTTACGGAAATATGGAAGAGATCATTGTGGGCGTTGTTGGTGTGCTCCAGTTTGATGTTTTGAAATATCGTCTGGAGAACGAGTATAATGTGGAAATTCGTCTGGAAAATCTGCCATATGAGCACATCAGATGGATTGCGAACAAGGATGAGATTCAGGTGGACAAGATCGTCGGAACTTCTGACATGAAGAAGGTTACAGATCTGAAAGGCAATCCGTTGCTTCTGTTTATCAATGCATGGAGTGTGGGCATGACAGAAGACAGAAATCCGGATTTAATATTAACAGAATTCAGTAAATAACTCTTTTCATTTTTGACGCATTTTGCTATAATTAAAGAAAGTCTCGGATAGAAATAGAACTGCGCAGATGCGTGGGATAGTCCGTTTCGTGTAAATACGCCGTAAGGCAGATTTGACGCTGGCCTCGGGGAAAGATGCGAATTTTCCGGCAGCCGGCAGATTAAACCTAGGAGGTTTGTAAGCATGGCAGAGAAGAGAACAACATATAAAATACAGGATATTGAGGGAATCGGTGAGGTTCAGATCGCAGATGAGGTCGTTACTATTATCGCCGGACTTGCCGCTACAGAAGTAGACGGAGTTGCCTCCATGGCAGGTAATATTACCAATGAGCTGGTAAGCAAGCTTGGAATGAAGAATCTCTCCAAGGGAGTTAAGGTTGAAATTGTTGACAGTGTGGTAAGCGTTGACCTTACCTTGAATATTGAATATGGCATGAATATCCTTGAGACCAGCAAGAAGGTTCAGGAGAAAGTAAAAGCAGCCATTGAGAACATGACAGGACTTGAGGTTGCAGATGTCAATATTCATATTGCAAGCGTAGATATGGAGAATGAAAAAAGCAAGTAAGCGAAAAAAGGAAAGTAAACCTTTCCTTTTTTTTCTATGAATGTCTGCGTGAGCTGGCATTTCTTTGCAGGGATTTTCGGGAGTTACAGATAGTAGGAGGAAACATGAGAAGAAGGGAACAGAGAGAACATATTTTTAAGCTGCTTTTTATCAGCGAGTTTAATACACAGAAAGAAATGGAAGAGCAGCTGGCTTTATATTTAGCTGATATTGAGAATCTGGAAGAGAGCGACCGGGACTATATCAGCCGCAAATATATGAACATTATGAACCACACAGATGAGCTTGATGAGAAGCTGAACAGCATCAGTATGGGATGGAAGACAAGCCGTATGAACCGTGTTGATCTGACAGTTCTTCGTCTGGCTGTGTATGAGCTTGAATATGAGAAAGAGGAAGTGCCGGTAGGAGTTGCCATCAATGAGGCTGTAGAACTGGCGAAATGCTTCGGTTCTGAAGAGTCCGGTGCATTCGTAAACGGAATCCTTGGAAAGATTGCCAACCCGGATAAGAAGGTTGCTGCAAGAAAGGCATCTTCTAAGAAAGAAGAACAGACCTCTGCAAGACCGAAATCCGGTTTCAAGGTAAAGGATCCTTCCAAAAAGGTGGTAGTTGTCAACCGCAATGTAAGCTCCAGGGCACCGGAAAATAAAAATGAATAATGTCTATTCTGTTGGTCAGGTAAACCGCTATGTGAAGAACATGTTTACCCAGGACTATTTTTTACAGAATATTTATGTAAAGGGAGAGGTATCCAACTGTAAATACCACTCCACAGGACACATCTATTTTACCTTGAAGGACGAAGGCGGCACACTGAAATGCGTTATGTTCGCAGGTTCCAGAAAAGGTCTTGCTTTCCGCATGAAAGATGGAGACAAGGTGATAGCCGGGGGCAGAGTAGATGTTTATGAAAGAGATGGCGCATATCAGTTCTATGCGAAGGAGATTACTTTAGAGGGAGCTGGTGCGCTTTATGAAAGATACCTGGCGTTGAAGCAGGAGCTGGAGGATATGGGAATGTTTGCACAGGAGTATAAGCAGCCCATACCGGAATTTGCCCACAGAGTGGGGATTGTCACATCTCCTACAGGTGCTGCGATTCGGGATATTATCAACGTTTCCACCCGAAGAAATCCTTTTATCCAGAGTATTCTTTACCCGGCACTTGTGCAGGGAGAGGGAGCAGCGGCCAGTATTGTACGTGGTATCCGCATGCTGGACGAGGCAGGCGTGGATGTGATCATTGTAGGCCGGGGCGGTGGTTCTATTGAGGAACTATGGGCTTTTAACGAAGAAGAGGTGGCAAGGGCGATTTTTGAGTGCCATACACCTGTAATTTCTGCAGTGGGACATGAGACTGACTTTACCATCGCGGATTTTGTGGCGGATCTTCGTGCCCCTACACCTTCAGCAGCGGCAGAACTCGCCTATTTTGACTGCCGGACTCTTTTGAATTCCATGCAAGGGTATCAGGAACGGCTGGAACGGGCAGTGTGGAATAAAATTGACGTAAACAGGGCAAAACTGGAAAGATATGGAACACGTCTTCAGTATCTGAATCCAGAGAGCCGTCTGCGTGACCGTCAGCAGTATGCGGCAGATGTGCAGGAACGAATCCAGTCTGCCATGGAACAAAAGATAAAAGATAAAAGACACAGACTGTCCCTCTATCTGGAAAGGTTTCACGGTCTTTCTCCTCTTCGGAAGCTGAATCAGGGTTACTCCTACGTCTCTGATAAGGAAGGAAAGACATTGACAAGCGTTTCACAGGTAAAACAAGGGGATGGTCTGCTGATTTATGTTACAGATGGTACAATAGAGGCGTCTGTACAGAATACAAAAGCCAGCAGTTACGGAGCAGATACAGACAGTGAAAAATAAAGTCAGCATGCAGATCGTGTATAGCTAGTAAAAGACTTCTGTGCACAATGTGTGCAGCAATAAAGACGGAGGTGCGGAAGGATGGCTGATGAGAAAAAAGAAGAGAAAACTCTGGAGGAGGCTTTTTCAGAGCTGGATGTTCTGGCGGGAAGGCTGGAAGACCGTGAGACCTCCCTGGAAGATTCATTTCGCCTTTATAAACAGGGAATGGAGCTTCTGAAATATTGTAATGATAAGCTTGATACTGTTGAGAAAAAAATGCTGCAGATGAATGAGGATGGTAGCCTTGGTGAATTTTCAAGATGAATTAAAGAAAAGAACAGAAGAAATTAATAAAGTGATCCAGTCTTATCTTCCTGCAGAGGAAGGTTTTGCGAAGACTATGGCACAGGCAATGAATTACAGTATTCTGGCAGGAGGAAAGCGCCTTCGCCCTATGCTGATCCTGGAAACCTTAAGGCTGTTTGGAGGAGAAGAGAAGCTGGCATATCCTTTTATGGCAGCAATGGAGATGATTCATACCCATTCACTGGTCCATGATGATCTTCCGGCTCTTGATAATGACGATTACCGGAGAGGACGTCTTACTACTCATAAAGTTTATGGGGAAGCTATGGGGGTTCTTAGCGGTGTGGCACTTCTCAATTATGCTTATGAAGTGATGCTTACAGCTTTTGACACGGCAGATACACCAGATTGTCAGGCACATGTGATTCAGGCACTGAAGGTAATGTCCCATAAGACCGGACTTTACGGAATGCTTGGCGGACAGAGTGTGGATGTGGAAAATGACGGCAAGCCTATGAGCCGTGAGATGATTGATTATATTTATGAGAATAAGACTTCTGCACTTATTGAAGCCTCTGTGATGACAGGCGCAATTCTTGGAGGTGCCACGGAAGAAGAGACTGCTATAGTAGAAAAAGCAGCAAAAAATATCGGCCTTGCGTTCCAAATCCAGGATGATATCCTGGATGTGACCAGCACCGAGGAAGAGCTGGGTAAGCCAATTCACAGTGATGAGAAGAACCATAAGACTACTTATGTGACACTTATGGGAATTGAGAAAGCATCACAGCAGGTGAAGAAGCTGTCAGATGAGGCAGTTACTTTGTTTGAAGGACTGAATAAGAAAAATGAATTCCTGTTTACTCTGGTGAACGAGCTGGTGGGACGCAGGAAGTGAAAGAAGGATACAAATGATTCTGGATAAAATAAAAAAGCCCAACGATATTCACAAAATTCCTCTGGCTGAATTTCCGCAGCTGGCAGAAGAAATACGAAGCTTTTTGATTGAATCCGTCAGCAGGACAGGAGGACATCTGGCATCCAATCTTGGAGTGGTAGAACTTACACTGGCACTGCATAATGTACTGGATTTTCCAGATGACAAGCTGATTTGGGATGTAGGCCATCAGGCATACACTCATAAGATCCTCACCGGACGAAAAGGTGAATTTGAGACCCTGCGCAAGGAAGGCGGACTGAGTGGTTTTCCAAAAAGAGGGGAGAGCAATTGCGACTCTTTTGACGCGGGACATAGCTCAGATTCTATTTCTGCAGGCCTTGGTTATGTGCATGCAAGGGATCTTCTTGGAGAGAATTATCATGTGGTTTCTGTGATCGGCGATGGTGCGCTTACAGGCGGTATGGCTTATGAGGCGCTGAATAATGCAGCCGAATTGGATACCAATTTTATAATTGTTTTAAATGACAATAATATGTCAATCTCTCCAAATGTAGGAGGAATGTCAAATTATCTCAGTGCGATCCGTACTGCAGAAGCATACACCGGAATGAAAATGAGCTTGAATAAGGCGGTAAAAAAGATTCCCCGTGTGGGAACCGCTATGGTGGATGCTGTGAGAAGGACGAAAAGCAGCATTAAGCAGCTTTTTATTCCGGGAATGCTCTTTGAAAATATGGGCCTGACCTATCTTGGACCGGTGGACGGGCATAATATGCGCCAGATGATGCGTCTTTTTAATGAGGCAAAGCGTGTGAAGGGACCGGTTGTGGTTCATGTTCTTACAGAAAAGGGACGTGGCTATGAACCTGCAAGACAGAATCCGGATATGTTTCATGGAATCGGACCGTTTGACATCAAGACTGGAAAGCCAACCCAGAAGAAGGTCTGTCCGGGCTATACGGATGTGTTTGCAGATGCTTTGTGCCAGGTGGCAGCAGAAGAAGAGAAGCTGGTTGCCATTACAGCTGCCATGCCTGATGGTACCGGGCTGAAAAAGTTTTCCCAGAGATTTCCAGACCGGTTCTTTGATGTGGGAATTGCAGAAGAGCATGCAGTTTCCTTTGCAGCCGGACTGGCACTTGGCGGAGTAGTCCCGGTGGTTGCCATTTATTCCTCCTTTTTGCAAAGAGCTGTGGATCAGATGCTTCACGATGTGTGCATGCAGAAGCTTCATGTGATCTTTGCAGTGGACAGGGCAGGTCTTGTTGGAGCAGATGGTGAGACACATCAGGGCAATTTTGACATTTCCTATCTCAGCATGATGCCTGGAATGACAGTGATGGCACCGAAGAATGACTGGGAGTTAAAGGAAATGCTTCGCTTTGCTGTGAAAGCGGATGGCCCGGTAGCAATCCGTTACCCAAGAGGTAATGCATATCAGGGGCTGCAGGAATATCAGACAGCTGTGGAGATGGGGAAAAGTGAAGTCCTTCACAGCGGTTGTAAGGTAGCAGTTCTGGCACTTGGAAGCATGGTGGAGATCTGTGCAGAGGTCTGCAGTGAATTACAGAAGGAAGGAATTGATTCTACCTTTGTAAATGTCAGATTTGTAAAGCCATTAGATACAGCTTTGCTGGATCAGCTGGCGCGGAATCACAGCCTGGTGGTAACAGTAGAAGAAAATGTGCAAAATGGTGGCTTTGGACAGCAGGTATGCGGTTATATGGAAGAACATCATCCTGGTATCCAGGTGCTGCCAGTGGCTATTCCGGATCGTTTTGTGCCTCATGGAGGTGTGGACAGTCTTAGGGTACAGCTGGGGCTTAGCGCCAATGCCATTGCAGAGAAGATAAAGAAAATTTCAGGTAACTATTCAGAAGGAATAAGAGAATGAAGAAACGATTGGATATGATGCTGGTGGAGCGCGCTCTTGCACCTTCCAGAGAAAAAGCAAAAGCATATATCATGGCCGGACAGGTTTATGTAGATGGTCAGAAGGAAGATAAAGCAGGCTCCATGTTTACTGAAACGGTGAAAGTGGAAGTCAGAGGAAACACCCTTCCATATGTAAGCCGTGGCGGCCTGAAGCTTGAAAAAGCAATGAATGAATTTGATGTAAGTCTTGAGGGGAAGGTGTGCATGGATGTAGGCGCCTCTACAGGCGGTTTTACAGACTGTATGCTTCAGAATGGCGGTGTGAAGGTATATTCTATTGATGTAGGATATGGCCAGCTGGACTGGAAGCTTCGCAACGACCCAAGAGTTGTGTGCATGGAGAAAATCAACATTCGCTATGTGGTACCGGAGGATATCCAGGAGAAACCTGCATTTTCCTCTATTGACGTTTCCTTTATTTCCCTGACAAAGGTACTGGGACCTGTGAGAAACCTTCTTACAGAGGATGGCGAGATCGTCTGCCTGATAAAACCCCAGTTTGAGGCTGGCAGGGAAAAGGTGGGAAAGAAAGGGGTTGTCCGTGATCCTGCTGTACACGAGGAAGTGATAGAGAAGGTGAGGGATTTCGCCATGAGTATTTCCCTCGAGCCATGCCATCTTTCTTTTTCTCCGATCAAAGGACCAGAGGGAAATATTGAATATCTTCTGCATCTGAAGAAAAGACCGGAGGGAACGGAGGTTCCGGACAGTCTTACTGTGAAAGTGGAAGATGTGGTTGCACAGGCACACGGAGCATTGGATAAACCGGCAGAAAAATAGTATGCAGTTGAATGCTGTTGCTTACAGGGGCAGTAAACAGATACAGGACTTTGGTATGAATAAGTTTTATATTATAACCAACAATGAAAAAGATAAAAATCTGGAATTTACAGACCGGGTAGTGGATTATCTTGGAAAAAGAGGCGGACACTGTGAAGTTCAGCTTGCAGGAAGACAGACTGCAGGTCCGTTCCACTATACGGATCCAAGAAAGATTCCGGAAGAAACACAGTGCATTATCGTACTTGGCGGTGATGGAACCCTTCTTCAGGCTGCCAGAGACATTCAGGCGGCTCACGATAAGAAGCGCAGTCAGATTCCCCTTCTGGGAGTCAATCTTGGAAATCTGGGCTTTCTGGCTGAGGTGGACAGGCAGTCTGTATACCAGGCTCTTGACAAGCTTACGGAGGATGTCTACGAGGTGGAAGAGAGAATGATGCTCTCCGGGACTGTTTACCGGGGAGACAGGGTCATTGGCAAGGATATTGCCTTAAACGACATTGTAATTGCAAGGGAAGGTCCCCTTCGTGTTGTAAGATTTAAAAATTTTGTCAATGACGAATATCTGAACTCTTATAACGCTGATGGAATTATTATTTCCACACCTACAGGTTCGACAGGATACAGCCTTTCTGTTGGCGGTCCTATTGTTTCACCAAGTGGAGAGATGACGATTATGACACCGATCGCGCCACACACTCTGAACAGCCGAAGCATTGTTTTCCCGGCGGAGGATGTGATCACGGTGGAAATGGGAGAGGGACGTCACCAGGATTGTGAAAAAGGACTGGCTTCTTTTGATGGGGATTCTGAGATTCCGATGATCACAGGAGATAAGATTGTGATCCGGAAGGCAGAGGTGAAAACCAGGATTTTGAAGCTGAATCATCTTAGTTTTGTTGAAGTGTTGAGACAAAAAATGAGGGATAGCTGATTTTTTAATGCGTTAGAATACAAATATTATTATAAGTATTAATTATAGTATGGGAATTTTAATGATAATATCATTTTCAGAATGCGTTGCAAAGGTTCCTTCAGGGCTTGTTTGAAAAAGGGGTATTGTAAGTGACAGCCTTTTTTAACAGACTTCAGGGCAGAAAATCTTTGCAGGGGAGGTTAAGAAGTGAAATTAGCAAGACATGAGAAAATTATCGAACTGATAAAAGAATATGACATAGATACACAGGAAGAGCTTGCAGCCAGATTGAATGAAGCCGGTTTTAAGGTGACACAGGCTACGGTTTCACGAGATATCCGTGCACTGAAAATGACCAAGGTTGCAGGAAAAGACGGGAAATCCCGCTATGCCATCCTGCAGGATACACAGCCAGGGCTTGGGGACCAGTATACAAGAGTGTTAAATGATGCGGTTGTGTCCATTGAGGTTGGACAGAATCTGGTAGTGATCAAAACAGTTACCGGAATGGCAATGGGAGTTGCCACAGCTCTGGATGCCTTGAAATGGCCGGAAATCCTGGGCTGTATTGCAGGAGATGACACGATTATGTGTGCCTGTAAAAGCTCTGAGCTGGCGGAGGGTGTCATGGAGAAGCTGGGCAGTATTTTGAACAGAAGATAAAAATGGAAACAGTTTGCATGACCGGAATTTTCAATCGGGTTTCAGAGCTGACTGAGAACATAAAGTGGATCGGGCAGGGAGTTCCTGCTCGATTGTTGCTATCTGAAGGGCATGTGTGGCTTTGAAGCATAGCGTTGCCTGACATTACATATGGCATTTAGGCCTGTTTATAAGGGTATGAGAAAAGAGTAAGGAGTTACTGTCCATTTGAATATACAGTAACGTAAGGAGGTCAACCTTGTTAGTACATTTACACGTAAAAAACCTTGCACTCATAGATGAAATTGAAGTGGAATTCGGACCAGGGCTGAATATCCTCACCGGTGAGACTGGTGCCGGTAAGTCCATTCTTCTCGGTTCCATGCAGCTGATCCTGGGAGGAAAGACATCCAGAAGCATGATCAGGGAAAATGCGCCCTATGCACTGGTAGAGCTTTTATTTCAGGTTGAAAATACGAAAGCAAAAGAAGCACTTGCCGCACTTGATATTTATCCGGAGGACGGACAGATCCTCATGTCAAGAAAAATCATGGACGGCAGGAGCATTAATAAGATAAATGGGGAGACAAGCACTGTCAGCCAGATGAAGGCCGCTGCAGCCTGTCTTCTTGACATTCACGGGCAGCATGAGCACCAGTCCCTTCTCTATGAGGAGAAACAGCTGGAAATCCTGGACGCTTATGGCCGTGAGAAAATCTTTCCGGAAAAAGAGAAGGTGAAAGCTGCCTATCAGGAATATAAGAAATGTCAGGCAGAACTGAAATCCCTTGATATGGACGAAGAGCAGAAGAATCGGGAAATGGCTTTTCTGGAATTTGAGATCAATGAGATTGAGAAAGCATCTCTGGTTCCAGGAGAAGACGAAGAATTGGAAAAGCAATATCGAAAGCTCTCCAATGGACGCAGAATTATCGATTCCCTGCAAAGTGCCCATGCCCTTACCGGATATGATGGACAGGGAGCTGGGGAAGCAGTGGGAGAGGCTCTTCGGGAGCTTTCCAGAGTGACAGAGTACGATGATCAGCTGGAATCCCTTTCCCAGACCTTAAGCGAAGTGGACGGACTTCTCAATGATTTTAACAGGGAGCTGTCCTCCTATATGGATGACATGACTTTTGATGAATCCGTATTTTATGAGACAGAGCGCCGCCTGGATCTGCTCAATGGTCTGAAAGCCAAATACGGTCAGCGTATCGAAGAAATCCAGGAATACCAGAAAAAACAGCAGGAAAAGCTGAACAAACTTCAGAAGTATGAAGAAATTTTCGAGGCTTCCAGGGAAGAACTGAAAAAGGCAGAAAAAAAGCTGGAAGTGGCCTGCAGCCGTCTTTCGGAAATTCGTAAAGAATACAGCCATCAGCTGGAGAAAAAGGTAATCCAGGGATTAAAAGACTTAAATTTCCTGGATGTACAGTTTGCCATCACGTTTTCCAGAAGAAGCAGTTTTACAGAGAATGGTTATGATGAAATCCAGTATGAAATTTCCACAAATCCGGGAGAAAGTCTGAAGCCCCTTGGTAAAATCGTATCCGGTGGTGAGCTTTCCAGAATTATGCTTGCACTGAAGGCAATCCTGGCAGACCGTGACCAGATCGAAACATTGATTTTTGATGAAATAGATACGGGAATCAGTGGACGTACTGCTCAGAAGGTTTCTGAGAAAATGGCAGTGATCGGGCATCATCATCAGGTGCTCTGCATTACCCATCTTCCCCAGATCGCAGCCATGGCAGATTCCCATTTTGAGATCGAGAAGCAGGTTGAAGGCACCAAGACCACCACTCAGATCCATCCCCTTGATGAAGAAGCCTCCATACGCGAACTGGCCCGTCTTCTTGGGGGTGCCCAGATCACTGGCGCTGTGCTGGAAAATGCAAGGGAGATGAAAAAACTGGCCAGGGAGTGCAAGGCATAATTCCTTTTTGTAGATTGAGAAAATGAGTTTTCAAACATGTAAGTTGAAATCCTCTGTGAGACAGGCTCC
>ENA-OPCN01002011-OPCN01002011.1-human-gut-metagenome-genome-assembly--contig:-NODE-2011-length-12165-cov-7.526424_pt1 | contig 12165 bp, 4 predicted proteins | sample MGYA00241567_ERZ501485 | MGnify/ENA primary metagenome ERZ501485 (study PRJEB25962, sample SAMEA2042579) | human gut metagenome | biome: human gut; feature: human-associated habitat; material: faeces...
TATCATCACACATAATATAAATGATATTCGGTTTAGGAGTTTTCTGAGCATAAGCACCTAATAGAGGAAATGCTAATCCACTGGTTAAAAGAAAGAGGTTTCGATTTTTCATAACATATATCATTAAGTTAGTTCATTAATCAGGACAGATGACAAATTTACGTAAAAAAGAGACAACTACCATCTTATAATCTAAATAATAATACCTAACTTTGTTTCCGACGAAAATCAAACCCTAAATAAAATGAACAAAAAGCTATTATTCTCCCTGTTACTGGCAGGAACAGCTTTCACCGGACATGCCGATGAGGCTAGGCTACTCCGTTTCCCCGCTACCAATGGCTCCGACATTGTCTTTTCTTACGCCGGAGATCTGTACAAAGCACCTTTGAATGGAGGAGAAGCACAAAAGCTGACTTCCCATATCGGTTATGAAATGTTCGCACGTTTTTCTCCGGATGGAAAATCAATTGCTTTCACCGGTCAATATGACGGTAACACTGAAGTATATCTGATTCCAACCGATGGAGGCGAACCCCAACGGCTTACCTATACAGCAACAAACAGCCGGGATGACTTAGGAGACCGAATGGGTCCCAATAACATTGTAATGACTTGGACACCTGATGGGAAAAACATAGTCTACCGCAATCGTATCAGTGACGGTTTCGATGGCAAGCTGTGGAGTATATCGAAAAACGGAGGAATGTCCGAAGTGATTCCATTACCCGAAGGAGGTTTTTGCAGCTATTCCCCCGATGGAAAAAAGCTGGCTTACAACCGGGTTATGCGAGAATTCCGTAATTGGAAATATTATCGCGGTGGCATGGCAGATGACATTTGGATTTATGATCCGGCTGCCAAGAAAGTAGAGAATATCACCAATAATATTGCACAAGATATTATCCCTATGTGGATAGGAGAGGAAATCTACTTTATTTCCGATCGGGATCGCACCATGAATATCTTTGTTTATAATATCCGGACCAAACAAACTGAAAAAGTAACCCACTATACGGATTATGATGTAAAATTCCCCAGCAGTAACGGACAAATAATTGTCTACGAACATGGAGGATACCTCTATAAACTGGATCCTAAAACGCGCAAATCAGAAAAAATCTCCATCACGCTGACTTCAGACAATATCTATGCCCGAAAAGAAATGAAACGGGTAGCAGATAACCTGACTGCTGCCAGTCTTTCACCGGATGGGCACCGCCTGGCAGTAACTGCCCGCGGAGAGGTATTCGATGTCCCTGCCGAAAAAGGGGTAACCCGTGATATCACCCGCACCCCGGGAGCCAATGAACGGGAAGGAGAATGGAGTCCGAACGGTAAACAAATAGCCTATATCAGTGACCGTACCGGTGAAACTGAAATCTGGCTGCAATCTGTCGAAGGGGGTGATCCCATCCAACTGACCCAAAACAATGATACTTATATCCGCCAACTGATGTGGAACCCGGACAGCAAGAAAATACTTTATACCGACCGTAAAAACCGTATCGTAGAAGTTGATATTGCCTCAAAAGCGAAACGGACTGTCATGCAGAATCCGGAAGGAGAGTTCTATGAAGTAAACTATTCACCAGACAGCCAGTGGATTACCTATACTAAATCCGGAGCTAATAACATGAGTGTCATTTATGTATACCATCTGACTTCAGGTAAGGAATATCCGGTAACCGAAAAATGGTACAATTCTTCTTCACCTGTTTTCAGCACAGATGGAAAGTACCTCATATTCAATTCTGAAAGGGACTTTAATCCCATTTACAGCCAGACAGAGTGGAACCATGCCTATAATCGTATGGGAGGAGTCTATATGGCCATGCTCGCCAATGATACGCCATCACCTTTATTACCTTCGGATGAAATGGTCAGCATAGAACAACAGGCAACTGATGCTGTCAATAAAAAAACGGAAGCCACAAATAATGCAGTTAAAATTGATCCGGAAGGCTTGCCCGGAAGACTGATTAAACTGCCTTTACAAGCAGGTAACTACGATAATTTCTATTCAGACGGTAAAAAAGTGTGGTATGCCAGTGGTAGAAGTACCAAAGTATATGATTTGACCGAACAAAAAGAAGAAACCGTGGCCGAAGGAGCATATATGGATGTAGCTGCCAATCATAGGAAAGCATTGTTCTTTAAAGGAAATAATCTGTATATCTGTGATTTTCCATGCACTAAAGCCTCATTGGAAGAGAACGTCAACTTGGACGACATGATTGCTCCCATTGACTACAGTCAGGAATGGGCTCAGATATTCGATGAAACATGGCGGGCTTTCCGTGACGGATTCTATCTGGAAAATATGCATGGAGCAGATTGGAAAGGAATTAAAGAAAAATATGCTGTATTAGTTCCCCATGCAAAAACCCGTCTGGACTTGAACTATATCATCGGTGAGATGATTGCCGAGCTGGCTTGCGGACACGCTTATGTGAATCCGGGTGAAATAAAAGGTCCCGAACGTATTCCAATGGGATTACTGGGAGCTGAACTGAGTCGTGACAAGAGTGGCTTCTACCGTATTGACAAAATTCTACCGGGTGCAATTTACAGTCAGAAACTGCGTTCTCCCCTTACAGAACCGGGTATCGGAGTAAAAGAAGGAGATTATATCACAGCTATTGATGGCATTTCAACAGCTACTGTTGATAACATTTACAGTCTGCTGGCAGGCAAAGCCAATGTCTTGACTGAACTAAGCATAAACCGTACCGCATCAAGTAAAGGAGCACGTAAAGTAGTCATTAAACCATTAGACAATGAATACCCATTGTATCATTATAACTGGGTACAGAATAATATCAAAAAAGTGGAAGAAGCAACTAATGGCCGTGTAGGCTATGTCTACATTCCCGATATGGGACCGGACGGCCTGAATGAATTCGCCCGCTACTTCTATCCCCAACTCGATAAAGAAGCCTTGATTATTGATGACCGTGCCAATGGAGGTGGTAATGTATCTCCAATGATTATCGAACGTTTGCTTCGTGAACCCTATCGCTTGACCATGCGTCGTGGATCAACTAAAATCGGTACCATTCCTGATGCAACACTAGTGGGTCCGAAAGTATTGCTGATCAATAAATACTCGGCTTCGGACGGTGACTTGTTCCCATGGAGTTTCAAGGCAAATAAAATCGGTAAAGTTATCGGTACTCGTACATGGGGTGGCATTGTCGGTATCAGTGGTCCGTTACCTTATATGGATGGTACGGATGTGCGTGTTCCGTTCTTTACCAATTATGATGCAAAGACCGGTCAATGGATAGTAGAAAATCATGGAGTGGACCCTGATATTCTGATTGATAATGATCCGGTAAAAGAACAGTCAGGTGAAGACCAGCAGTTGAATAAAGCTATTGAAGTAATTCTACAAGAGCTGAAGGATCGCAAACCGTTACCTTCTGTTCCGGCTCCGAGAACTTATAAAGATTTGGGAGTGGAATAAAAAATCATTCTTTTTAACAAAGCCCGTAGCTATCATTAAGCTACGGGCTTATCTATGTATAATTTTTTAATATAATGGATTTTGTATCAACAAATCATTTTTCTGCATTTCATCTAGATAAATAGGGAGTAAATAAGACTTATCATTCCATTTTCTCTCCTGCACATCAATAATGGAATAATTAGGCTCTGTAGCTCCATAAGGATAGCGAATATCTATTCCCTGAACATTCTTAATCACTTCAGGTGCAATCATCCAACGGCGGATATCAAAATAACGATGTTGTTCATAAGCTAATTCTATTTTACGTTCATTACGATAATGCTCTTTCAAGACATCTCCCGTTTCAGAATTTGGTATATCAGGCATTCCCGCTCTTTTACGAATCATATTGATATACTTACGAGCTTCAACATCTTCACCTAATTCTATGCATGCTTCAGCATAATTCAACAAAACTTCAGCATAACGTATCTGACGCCAAGGATAAGGTTGTTTATCATACTGATGATTAACTGAAGGGTCTAAAAATTTACGCATATAATATCCTGTGTAAGAACCATTCCAATCTTCAATAGGGCCTTGGCGAGTATCTAAGCCTGGTGTATAACTTCCATCTGACTGCTGATAATAAGCAGTTTGTACTATTCCTTCAGGATCACTACCTACTGTATCATCCGGACGTTGACGCCAATAAGAACCATTATACATAATAGAAGCATAGAAGCGAGGATCTCGATTTTGATAAGGGTAAGCTGCTTGTTGTGGATTATCCCAACTAAATTTACTACCATCTGCCATTTCGTAAGAATCAACTAATTGTCCTGTAGGAGTATTTCCACCCCAACCATGAAAACCATTAGGACTATTGAACAAACCAACACGAGGCAATTGAAAATCACTGCTATTATGATTTACATAATCATAATATTGTACCATAATATCTTCATCCGAATTATGACACAAGAAAATATCAGCATAGTTTTGAGTAGCTTCCTCTCTATTTTTCCATCCTCCATTTTCACCATACAGATGATATATACCTAAATCCATAACAGCTTTAGCAGCCTTTTTAGCCCGTTGCCAACGTTCCGTACGATCACCTCCCACATACCCTATAAGTTCAGGATGCTCATAACCGGATGCCCATAAAGACTGAGAAACAAATAAGTCACTAGCCGCATAAAGCAGGACACGGGCTTTCAAAGCCATAGCAGCACCTTTTGTTGCACGGGCTTTATCTCCGTTCAAAGGCAAAATAGAAGCTGCTTCATCTAAATCTTTCACAATAAAATCTACCGTTTCTTCAAACGTATTACGAGCTACGAGTAAATCATCAGAAGGAGTAAAAGATTTCTCAATCAAAGGGACACCACCCCATTGGCTCAACAACCAATAATAAAAATAAGCACGTAAATAATGCACTTCACCTTTCAATTTATCGACAACATCTCCTTCTAAAGCATATTTCTCTGCATTTTCAAAAAAGATATTACAGGCACGGATATTTTTATAAAGATTGGTCCAAGTTATATTATGGAAGGTTATAATCCAAAAATTAGGAGCAAGAATACCTTGATAACTAGGACTCAATTCACTCATCACTACTGGCTGGCTCTCCCATGCCCAAACCTCCATTGACTCATCGCACAAAGAAGAAAGCATTACGGTATGAAATCCCCATTTCTGTCCCTCGTAAATATTATTAACAAAAGAAGTTATTAATGATTCATCCGTCCAGACAACTGCATCTGAATAACGGTCTACTGGATCCACATCCAAAAAATCATCATTGCATGCTGTTAGCATAAGACATAGCAATACAAATAATCCATATAAACGTTTCATATTTTTCATTTTATTTAAAAAGTAAGGTTTACTCCAAAATTTATCACTTTATTCAACGGATAATTATATCCCGATCCGCTTGTGTTTTCGGGATCATAATCCTTCATATCAGGACTAATTGTCAGCAGGTTATAAGCATTAATATAAACACGTAAATGTTCCACACCTATTTTCTTACTCCATATAGATGGTACAGTATATCCCAATTCTATATTCTTCAAACGTATATAATCAGTTTTATGCAACCAGAATGTATTCTGCTGATTTATAAAATATTCATTACTTCGATTATAAGTACGAGGAAAATCGGCATCTGGGTTTTCCTCTGTCCAACGATTATCATAAAAACTTTTTAAGAAATTGGCAAAATCCCCCGACTCTGTCGTTTGATAAAAAACTCCTCCCATAGCACCTTGTAGTAAAAATGAAAGGTCAAAATCCTTATATCCTAAATCTACATTCAATCCACCTGTAAATCGTGGAGTACGACTCTTATCATTACGAACACGATCATTGCCATCTATCACATTGTCCCCATTTACATCTTTGAAAATAATATCCCCCGGACGTGCACCGGCCCAATGAGGATACGCATCTACAGCTGCTTGATCTTTAAATATGCCGATAGCTTCATAATAAAGTCCCGAATCGATAGGTTTGCCTGTGGACTTCTGCCATTCTGGAGTACCAGGTGCCTCATCCCAAAAAAGAATTTTATTTTTAGCATAAACCCCATTCAAGTTTATACCCAACCGAAAATCTTTGAAATTTCTACGATAATCAATATTGAAATCTACCCCTTGATTTTGTACTTTCCCTAAGTTTTCATCAGGAAGTACCAATCCGGAAGTGCCCGGAACAGAAGCATTTCGTTTCCATAAAATATCACTGCGTTTATTATGAAAATAGTCAATAGTAAATGCCAAATCTCCATTCAAAAATTGTAAATCAAGACCTATATTCTTTTGTGTAGCTGTTTCCCAAGTCACATTTTGATTAGGAGCTACTCCTTCTTTCAATGCTTGGTTCATCGTTGCACCATTATTAGTCAAATACATCAAATCATTGAAAGTATAGGAAGCCAAATACTGATAAGGATCAATCAAATCATTTCCTGTCTGTCCCCATGATGCCCGTACTTTGGCAAAACTAATAAAGGGCAATTTCTTTTTGAAAAAATCTTCTTCAGATATTACATATCCTAATGAAATACCTGGAAAGAATCCGAATTTATTAGAACGATCAAAAATATAGGAACCTTGATAACGCCAAACAAACTCTGCCAAATATTTAGACTTATAAGCATAGTTCACACGACCAAAATAATTTAAACGGGCTTCCTCATACCCTGTACCTGTATTATTCATTTCATCCTGACCACCAGCAAAAAGCTGGTCAATAGCGGCAGAAAGAAAATAACGACGATAAGCTTCAAATGAATCCCCCTTATCCGTGATACGTTCTACACCTGCTAGAATATTTACATCATGATCTTGAGCAAATGTATGGCTATAACTAGCGATACCACTCAATAATACCCCCAAATTATCTTCCATTGATTCTGTCAGACGAGGATCACTAAACCCTTTCTTTCCTTCCACCAATAGGGGCTGGCCATTTTCATCCATCGAAGTCCCATCCCATGAATACAAATACCAAGGTTTTTGCCATATTTTACGAAAACGGAACGTCTTATCAAGTGACGCAGTAGCCTTCAAAGTCAATCCTTCCACATAAGGCACCTTGATATTAACTCCGAAATCCCCATTTAACACATAACGCTTATCACGTTCATAACCAGTTTGATTGGTACATATAACTACCGGATTATCACCAAATTCAATGTCGGGTCCCGGACGACCATCAGGCCAATAAGCCGGTGAATTAGGTTTAGATCGCATCAGCATACGGAAAATATTCTCTGCAGAACGGGTTGGATATTTCCGATCTTCCATTCTTCCTGTTACATTGACATAAGTATCAACATATTTATTAATTTTCATATCAAGATTCATCTTCAAGTCATACTGATGGTAATTTGACCCACTATGACGATAAAATGCATCTTGTCCTTTGGCTGATACGCTAACAAAATATTTCACATTCTCTGTACCACCATCAATAGTAGCATTGGCATAAGTTTGTGGAGACCATGATTTCAATGTTTCATTAAACCAGTCCGTATCCGGATGTCCCCAAGGATCGGAACCATCAGCATATAATCTAAGATCATCTACCGTATAGCGACCCTTATTACCGGCATACTTATCTATTTCATTCATCAAAGTGGCATATTCCACAGCATTGGTCATTTCCGGTATTACAGTAGGAGCAGCTATTCCATAATTATAAGTAAAACCTACTCTCGGCTTGCCTGCTTTTCCTCGTTTTGTTGTAATCAAAATAACTCCATTGGCAGCTTGAGCACCATAAATAGCTGCTGAAGCATCTTTTAATACAGACATCGTTTCAATGGTACTTGGATCAATACGCTCCAAAGAACGTCCAGGTACTCCATCAACAACTACTAACGGATCAGCTTTTCCAAAGGTATTAACCCCACGAACAGTAATAGTAGCACCATCATATCCTGGTTCTGAAGTGTTAGAAACAGCGACCACGCCCGGTAAACGTCCAGCTAATCCTTGTGATACATTCGTTACTGGAGTTTTTGCCAGCTTCTCACCACCTACACTTGTTACAGAGCCGGATAATGTAGCTTTCTTTTGGGCCCCATACCCCACAATCACTACCTCATCTAATAATTCAGTATCTTCCTTCAAAAATATATCCAAAGATGTTTTTCCATTTATCGGAACTTCCTGAACTAAATATCCCACATAAGAAATACGCAATACAGCTCCTTTAGGAACAGAAAGCGTAAAGTTACCATCCAAATCAGTTACAGTACCATTTGAAGTACCTATTTCCAAAATAGAAACCCCCATAAGAGCTTCTTTTAATTTAGAGTCTATCACCCTACCTTTTACAGTCTGGTTTTGCGCCCAAGCTGTATTGGATATACTCAATACCAAAAACAGCAATAAAACAAAACGAAATGTTTTCATACTATTATATTTAGAATTAAACAAAAGTTATTATTATTTACTTGTACGAATGGATACAGTAGCCGGAACCAATCCGGGAGAAGCCACTTTCAACATTATCTTACCTTCTTTCCGTGTACTTTTTACTACCACTATAGCACGCCCTTTCCATGCTTTCCGCTGATAACCGATATAGCTATCCGTGTCTTTTAAATCAGCATTTCCCACAGCCACTATAGTACCTGCCCCTTTCACTTCAAAAGTTAATTGATTATCAGCATTCGGCTCCAGAATGCCTTCCTTATCTAATATTTCTACTGTGATAAAACTCAAATCCTGACCATTTGCCTTTATTTTTGTACGATCGGCCGTTAATTGAATTTTCACAGGTTTTCCGGCAGTCTGTAAGATCGTTTTCTCTATTTCTATCTCGGATTCCACACCTACCGCCTTCAATATTCCTGGCTCGTATGAAATAGGAAAGACTGCTTTGAATTGCTGTTCCTGTCCTGTAAATTGCTCGCCTATCAGCTTATCATTCAAATACAGACGTACTTTGGGATATCGGGAATAAATCTCTACCTCTATTTCTTTTCCTTCATGTCCCGGCCAATTCCAGCTTTCCCAAGTAGGCCAGACAGACCATAAGGTTTCCTTCACCTTACCATAATAATTATCCGGCTCTTTTACAGCCAAATAAAGTTTCTTATCAGGATTATACAACAAGTCACGATAATGTGATATAGGCTTTCTCCAACCTGTTAAATCAATATCTCCACAATAGGCCCCATGCCAAGGATAATGGTTACGTTGATAGTGTTCACCTTCCGATTCACCTGCATAATAAAATCGCCCGATACCCGATTCACCTAAATAATCAATAGCTGTCCAAACAAAATCACCAATAATATAATCATGATCATTAACCAATGACCAATTGGCAAAAACGTCTCGTGGGTAAGATTCAGTTTGCATAATAACACGGGAAGGTACACGCTGATGATCAACCGGCGCTCGATGCAGCAAATAATTATATCCCACTATTTCATGCACGGCAGCCAATGGATCATATATTTCCCAGTCATTATCCCAAGCAGCTAAAGCAGAAGTTACCGGACGACTGGGATCAAACTTATGTACATAGTCGGCCAACTTTCGAGCTGTAGTGACCACTTCCAATTTTTTACGCTCAATTACTTCATTACCAATACTCCAACAAAAAATAGAAGGATGATTGCGGTCACGAAGTACCATGGATTCGATATCCCGTTGCCACCATTGATCAAAAAGAATAGAATAGTCATATTGATTCTTACTGTCACGCCAACCGTCAAAGGTTTCATCTATAACCAATAATCCGAGACGATCACAGGCATGGAGGAACTCTTCTGAAGGAATATTATGCGAAGTACGTACCGCATTAAATCCCGCAGCCTTCATTAATTCTACTTTCCGTTCTTCAGCACGATCATAAGCCGCTGCCCCCAAACAACCGTTGTCATGATGTAAACATCCACCATTTAAAATAATTCTCTTGCCATTCAAGAATAATCCTTGTTCAGCCGAATAAGTAACCGTCCGAATACCAAAAGATTCCGTTATACTATCTATTACATCACCCGCTTCAGTCACTAGAAAGTGTGCATTATATAAATGAGGGGACTCAGGACTCCACAAAGCAGGATACAATACAGAAATTTTTTGTGTTATTTCCTTTATTCCATTGGCAGGCAAATCCACTTTTATTTCTCCTTTTCCAGATTCATCATTTCCTTTAGTCAACTTTGTTGTCAAGGTAATCTGTCTGTTAGAAGAAGTTTCATTTCTCAAAATAGTTTTTATTTGTACAACAGCTCTCTCCTCACTCACCTCAGGAGTAGTTATAGCTATCCCCCAATGCTCTATATGAATAGGATTCATCACTGTCAGCCACACATGCCGGTAAATGCCTGTACCAGTATACCAGCGACAATTTTTCTGCTGCGAATTATCTACCCGTACAGCAATAATATTCTTATCATCATAACGCAGATAAGGAGTCAGATCATAGTAAAAAGATGAATATCCATAAGGACGAATTCCTATAGATTTTCCATTAACAAAGACTTCTGAATTCATATAAACTCCTTCAAAGTAAATACCCACTTTCTTGCCTCTATACTTAGAAGATATTTCAAATGACTTACGATACCATCCTGTTCCTGCCGGAAAATAACCTCCATCATTCCCCATTGGATTTTCCGGATCAAGAGTTCCTTCTATACTCCAATCATGAGGTAAATCAAGTATCCTCCAATCAGCGTCATCGTATGTATTCAATGAAGCGTCAGGATAATCTCCCAACTTGAATTTCCAATCATAATCAAAAAGTTGCTTTCGATATTCACTTTCCGGATACGCATCTGCTCCGAAACAAACTCCCCATAACAGGAAAAGTGCGGTTAGTAATTTGATACTATCCCAACAGACTAATGGTAACTTCTTTTTCTTCATGCTTTATAATTTAAGAATCATGAAACAAAAGAAGCCATATCCTAAAAACAACAGGGTATCGAAACACTTTACAAAAGGTATAAAATCCTTTCATGAAACGTTTCAATACCCTAATGACAGAAATTTATCCCTTCTTTTCTAGACCTTGATATGTGACTGTTGGTATTCAGTAGGAGTCATACCAAACTCCTCTTTAAAACATTTCGTAAAATACTTAGGATTACTGAATCCTACAGCGTATGCCACTTCAGATATGGTCTGAGTACGTGCAAGCAACATCATGCAGGCACGCTTCATCTTTATATTGCGTACAAAGTCCAAAGGCGTCAACCCGGTCATAGCCTTTATTTTACGATATAAAGTAGATTTGGACATGTTCATTTCTCCAGAAAGTCTTTCCAAATCAAATTCAGACTCTTCCAGATGTTGTTCTATGCTTGCAATAATAGACTGCAGAAACAACTTGTTAGCAGACGGATAAGCTAAAGTTTCCAAATTGACGTCTTCTTCTTTACGAAAAGCCGCCTGACGCATCTTAAACGATCTGATAAGATTATCCACACGGGCAAAAAGTACTTTCATTTCAAATGGCTTTGCAATATAACCATCCGCTCCGGCATCATAACTGGCTATCCGGTCATCAATACCGTTCTTCGCCGTAAGTATGATCACTGGAATATGATTAAAACGCAAATCCGACTTGATGCGGGTGCAAAGCTCCCAACCATTGATATCAGGCAACATCACATCGCAAATAATCATATCCACTTCATGATTGCTTAGTTTATCCCAAGCTTGCTGTCCGTCTGCCGCAGTCCATACACTATACTTTTCCTTAAACATCTCTTTCATTATATAGAGTAATTCTGCATTATCATCTATCAACAGAAGGGTAGATTTATCCGTAGCTCCATCGGATGAAACGTCATCTTCTGCTACAATTGCACATTCGGTGATATCCATTGTCACACCTTCCATCTCATCCACTATTTCATCATGCTTATACCCCATTCTGTCAATGGGAAGTTCTACCGTAAAACAGGTACCTTTACCTAATTCACTGTCTACTGTAATAGTTCCATGATGAAGATTCACCAACTCTTTCGTCAAAGAAAGCCCGATACCATTCGATTCTATTCCCACCCGTTTCTTACTACTATAAAAACGAGTAAAAATATAATTGATTTCTTTAGGTGAAATACCTATTCCCTCATCCTTTATTTTGATAACCAAGACCTTATTTCCTTCCTTATTTATCCTCAAATCCGCAACCTATAGGGTTTAGTGGGATTTTGCTTGCAAAGCGAC
>ENA-OPCN01002021-OPCN01002021.1-human-gut-metagenome-genome-assembly--contig:-NODE-2021-length-12110-cov-2.570966_pt1 | contig 12110 bp, 11 predicted proteins | sample MGYA00241567_ERZ501485 | MGnify/ENA primary metagenome ERZ501485 (study PRJEB25962, sample SAMEA2042579) | human gut metagenome | biome: human gut; feature: human-associated habitat; material: faeces...
GAGGCAGGGGTATTCTCCCTTTGTTTTGATAAAAAATTTCCATTAAATAATCTCCTGCTTACAATTAGAAAGTCCGATTTCCGGACACTGATTCCAGATATTCTTTATCCCATGTTTTATTTGGATCCAGAGATTTGTAGTAACTGCTTTCAAGCATTTTTTTCTTCCTTCGATAATAAGAAGCAATGGAAATCTCTAATTTTTCTGCAATAGCCTTATCTCGAATTTTTTGTGTTTTCATCAATACAATATCCGAATACATATATGGTTCATAAGAATTATCTTCACATTTTCTCATGACAGGCATTCGTGTCCGGCCGGCGTATCTGTCGACCACAGAAACATATTCCCATGAGTCAATCCTCATATCTAATACGCCACCTTTAATTTCAAAATCAACCCCAACTGACTTCAAGGCTTCTTTCATTGTAGCATAGTTTTCTTGGTTCATTTTATGATAAATATGATCTTCTTTTACATTATAACGAAGATGGCACTTATCATATTTTTCTTTTTTTTCATCTTTATAATTACATCTCATATTTCCAATCCCCTCTTAGTGTTGACTTTTAAATTCGCAAAAACCTATCACAATTAAATCTGATAGGTTTATTTTATACTATTACTTTATCCAAGTCTACATATTTATGCTATTATACTAAAACTATAAAGCAGTAAAAAGTATATGCGAAGTAAATATTTATATTAAAAATAAAAATGCTCCCCTCTACTCTATAAAAAAAACAAACTCATACATCCTACTCTTGACTACAAATACAAACAAGGATATATTATACTTGTGTTTACTTCGCATATACATTATCGTATAATATAGGTGATCAATATGGATTATGAATATTTTACAGAAGAATATGTTGAGAAAAAAGATCATGCTGCTTCAGTGCAGCTTAAACGATTGTTGTCCCGACTTCCGGTTTACTGTGAAGACCTAGCTGATTCTCTTACAACATACTCACCTGTTACACTCCTCCACCGGATGAGGGATCTGGATGATTTTTTTGAATATGTCAAAAATAAAACAAATTATCAAGGCAGTTTATACGGAATGTCGGCTTCCTTTCTATGCACAGAAGTAACGGATTCAATGGTAAAGGAATGGCTGCCGGGAACAGACCGAAATGAAAGCCTGTCATTAAATAGCCAGAAGAGAAGGCTTGGTTCTCTCCGACTGCTTTACGACTACATACAAATCGGGTTGTCGGATTTTCGTGATCCAACTTCAGATATCACCATATCTGGCCAGAGTCAGAAGGATAAAGATATTCTAATGGAGGAACATATAAAAGCCTTTTTGGATTATGCAGAAAAATTATCAGAGAATGGATTATATATATACCGACAGATGTCTTTATCAGACTCCGAAAGGACCGGAGCGGTCTCCAGAAAACTGTTCCCTGTCAGGGACTATCTGTCCATACTTATCTTATGGGAAACAGGGATCCAGACTGGAGATCTGGTAGCTCTTAATACTGATGATATTGATATTCAAGGCAAGCAGATTCGGGCAGGAATTAAAGAAAGCTATATATTCCCTGTATCGGACAAACTGGCCGCGCTGCTTTCTCTCTATCTGAAGGAAGTACGCCCAATACTCTCTCCGAATGCTCATAATGAAAATGCCCTGTTGATCTCATCCAAACATACAAGGATTTCCTGCAGAGCTATTCAAAATGTATTCGCTTCTTACTCAAAATCTATATTAAAGGATGCTGCTCCTATCTCACCACGAGATTTTAGTAAAAAAACCTATCACATTTAATTGTGATAGGTTTTTCTTACACATAATTTGTCACAGCTTTCTTATGAAAAAGGACGTTTTCTGGAGATAAACATAAGCTTTGCTTTTGTATTTACACCGATAACAACAGGACGTCCCCGCACTGCTCCTTTTGCTCCAATAAATTCCGGATCGTCCAGGATCTCTGAGCCTTCTGGAATCTCATCGGTTACATCCATCGACGAAATCTTCTGCACTATCATACCTTCATCATTTATAAATTTTGACATCCAATCAATCAGTTCGTCCTTTGTCTGGATGTCGGGATCTGCAAACAAAAAAGCGATATATTCTTTTTCTTTAATAGACCTTACTACTTTCAATTTCGATTCCTCCTGTCCCGCTTCTGCTATTTTTTCTTTTATTAATATGGCAGTTTTTCATTTTTTGGAACAAAAAGAAAAACGGAACAATGTTCCGTTTTTATATGCTTCATGTTATTTAATTTGCTTCAGCTTCCGTCCAAAACGAATCCAGATGAAACTTGCTATCCAAATGAAATTTAATTGCTACGATACTTCTGCCTTGTTTTACGCTTTCATAAGTAACATAAAATATGGTCGTTCTGTTTATTTCTTTTACTGCAGTATCTATCACTTTTTCCTTGAACTGACTTATTTTTATGTATTTATCTTCACAATCGCATGCTTCCCTAATGTCTTCAACCGAAAGCATAATATCTGCGCCTCCCCGCGGCAAATATTTAGCTATCTGTTCTTTTTGCAGCAACTCAAATATACGGATGCCATATATCGACTTCATGGTCAGAATATTCTCAAGCTGGTATTGAGTATAGTGAGACTTGAGGTTTAAAAGATACGGCTTAAGATTCGGGTTCATCTGAACAGTCAGACCAACTCCTTTTTTATATATACATGCAGAAACCCATGGCAATTTAACAAAGGTCTCTTTCGTTGGATCTTTCATTGCCACATGGCTGCTTAAAATATCATCGGTAATATTGTCGATATCCCTGTATAAATTTGCCGAACTGACCTGTAGCAAATTTGCCAATTCAGAAATCGTTATATAATATGATTTGAAATCTGAATCATCCGGTTTGATCTGCATGATCAATGTCCTTAATATTTTTGCAGAATTTAATTTTAAGGACTGTTTTCCCATAATCAGATCATTTGACTGAACTACATAACTCTGATTACTTGTCTCCATCGACATATAAATTTGTCCATCAATTTCGCAGCTTCTCTTATTCATATCTTTTCTCCATCGTATCTATCGCTTCTGCCGGCCTGCAAGCAGTAGATTTATCTTGTAAAGGATTCTAACAGAAAAACCACCTTTTTGCAAGCAGGTGGTTTTTACTATCAAAAGGTGGTTTTTAAATTTTACTATAAATACACCTGAGACTATCAAAAGGTGGTTTTTAGCTATCTATAGGTGGTTTTTCACATCTTATTTTTTTCATAAACCCTTTAAAAATAAGGATTTCTGTGTTTTCTCTTTCGCTAACATCTAATCTACCTGGCAAAAACACAAAAACTATCAAAAGGTGGTTTCTAAACGGAATTTTTCGACATATTTCAAAAAAAATTTTTTAAATTTTGTTTATTTTTTTACCTAAAAACCACTTTTTGATAGTAAATATCCTGAAATTTCTTTCGTAAAAACCACCTTTTGATAGCTTTACTAAAAAGTTTTTTTTCAAAGAACCACCTTTTGATAGCTTTACTAAAGTATTTCTTTCGAAAAACCACCTTTTGATAGTTCTTAATACTGGGATTTGATCTAAAAGCCACCTATTGATAGTTTCTATCTAATGATTTTTTCTAAAAAACCACTTATTGATAGTTTTTTGATCTTATAATAATACAAAAACCACCTTTTGATAGCAATTTTTCCGTTTTTCACCAAATTGTAGACATAACATTTATCTAAAAGCAGGACTTTTCTTCTAATATATATATCAAAAGGTGGTTTTTAAACAGGATTTCTTGATATACAACAAAAAAATTTTGAATATTATTTACCAAAAACCACTTTTTGATAGTAAATACCCTGAAATTTCTTTCGTAAAAACCACCTTTTGATAGCTTTACTAAAGAGTTTCTTTCAAAGAACCACCTTTTGATAGTTTTTAATACTAGAATTTCATCTAAAAGCCACTTTTTGATAGTTCTACCTAACGATTTTTTCTGAAAAACCACTTATTGATAGTTTTTTTAAGCTTATAATAATGCAAAAGCCACCTATTGATAGCTTTTTACTTTTTTTCGCCGGATTATCAGCACAAATTCTATTCTAAAATGGTTTTTACTGCTAAAAATATATCAAAAAGTGGTTTTTGACTGTTCTTTCAGAATTTTTCATTCTATCAGTAGGTGGTTTTAATCCTATCAAGAAGTGGTTTTTAACTATCAATAGGTGGTCGTTTTTTCTATCGAAAGGTGGTTTTTAACTATCAATAGGTGGCTGCTCAGCTATCAAAAGGTGGTTTTTGAACACCGCAAACCCGCTATTTTCAAAGGTTTGAGCGTCCCTAAGTATAAAGTATATAAGTATATATCTAAGTATATAAATCAATAAATTCTTTTATAGATATTATATATAGAGAAGCAAAACTATCGAAAGGTGGTTTTTCAAAAATTTTTCTGAAAGGAAATGGTTGCTTTTTAGATATCATATTTCCAAGGCAGCCTGTTTGAGTACCTATTGGGAACACTGGCGTGAAAACTCTCCGCAAAGTAGTCCGGTTTTTCGGACCGGCATATCAGTTTCTTCAGGTTTCCGTCAATGTTCAGGAACCCCTGTCTGTTTGCGGGATCGTCCCCGAATTTTCCCTAGAAGGCCACATACAGTTCATCCATGACTTTCTGCTTATTGACTGTCCAGTCAGCATGCTTTTTCTTTGAACTGTGAGTAGAAACTTGCCTAAATCTTGAGTAGAATAAATATGCCAGACAAAAACCACCTATTGATAGCTTTAGCTCATAATTTATCATGAAAAACCACTTATTGATAGTAATAATTCATGAAAATGACTATCAGTAAGTGGTTTTTGGAGCTTTTCTTAAATTTATACTATCAAAAGGTGGTTTTACGAAAGAATGTTCATTGCATCATCTAAAATTAAATTCAAATATGTATTAATTCTGATTCCGGTTTTTATACAAGCCTCATTAATTCTCTCGCAAGCAGCATCAGAAATAGCAATGCTCGTTCTCTTAGCGGAATCGGCATTATACGTTCCGTCTTTCTTACAAAGTTCTAATTGTTTCTCTACAGGAACTTCCCAGATATTTCCTCTGGATATATCCCATTTGATCAAAAAATCCCAAAACGTTCCCGATGCTGCAAGCTTCCAGATCTTGGAATATTTTCTGATCCAAAGGCTTTTCTCAGTACTTAGAAAGACAGCTTTGTGATTTATAAGTTCTTGTTGTGAAACAGATATTCCATCTTTATTAAACACACGTTCTATCTTATCACCTGTTTTAACTGCCGGGGTATTTGTTATGACGACCGCTTTATCTTTTTTTACTTTCTTTTTTTTCTCTGCTTTTGAATGCTCTGTATCATTTTCTTGAACAGCGGGTTCCTTTTGTGGTTTAAGATCTTTTTCCTTTTCATCTTCAACTTTCACTGATACAGGAGATTTCTTCTTTTCTTTTTTTGAATCAGCACCAGTTTCATCTATTGGTTTTTCCACGTTCACGTTAGTCTCTTCTGGCGTAACATCTTCCTGAACCGAAGGTTTTTCTTTAATATCTTCATTTTTTGGAACACCTGTTTTTGATTCTTCCTGACTAGAAGGCGTCTTTATGGAATTATCAGTACCTTCAGATACGCTTTTTGGATTTGATTCTTCTGTAACCGGTTTATTTAAAATATCTGTTCCGGCATTTATCTGAGCAAATGGTCGGCCGGAATTTGGATTTAAGATAGAGCTTCTCATTTCCATTTCTTTTGCAAGCAATTCTTTTCTTGACATCTTTCCCATTTATTTTTCCTCCATTATGGATGCTCCTGGTGTGGAGATCCCTCTGATTTCACAATATTCTTTTATTCCTTCAAGATCGAACATAGCAAGCTTTTCAAGGTCAAAAGCCACCTTTTGATAGATACAGAATCCGGAAGGAACAGTCTCCGGCAGTATTTCTCCAAGTTCATGTTTTTTTATAAATTCTATCTTTGATTCTGCAAAGTCGCCGGAAACAAATGCTTCATTTGGAGCTAACCGTTGATCTGGTAAATTTACTGTCAGGTCAGCAAAACTACCTTCATCAGATTCGAGTCCAATATATAAATTGTTTACAGACAAATATGAATTGACCCTTAAATATAATTCTTCATGACCGTATTCCCAATCATAACTTAAAGTTTTCGTCTTAGCCATTTAGTTCTCCATTATTTTCTTCGTTTATTGTTTCCAGTAATTCATTGACAAAGCTATAATAATCATCACTTGCAGTACATTTTCTTCTGAAAATAGTGAGAGGCATAGATACTGTATGGGATTCCGGGACTCTTACGCAATCCCTGATTTTTGTATCAAATGTTTTAGTTTTTAGCAAAGATGCAATCTGAGAAATCATAGCAGATGCTATCTGGGCGACATTTGTACGCCCATCATATTGGGTAATCAGAATTCCTGCTATTTTTAAATCAGGATTAGCATTTTCTCTTTCTTCCTCAATATACCGATAAAGAGTTTCTATACCATCTGCACTGAATGGATCCGGTTCTACCGGGATTACAATATGGGTAGCTGCCGTATAGATTACAGTAAGGAGTATGTTAATTGCCGGGTTAGTATCAAATATCACAATATCGTAATTATCCTTAACTTGATCTATATGTTTTTTTAAACAAAAGATATCTGCTCTCATAAATTCTTCTGCTGAATTAAGATCCTTATCCCCTGGGATAACATCAAAATACCGGACTTTTGGGTTATTATTTTTCTTGGATTCTTCAATATTATCCTTTTGGATCACTTCTTCCATGGTTCCAGTATTCATGATCAGATCGATAATAGTCGGAATTCCTTCACCAGTGAATGCATTAAGGGCTTTTGTGGAATTACACTGAGGGTCACCATCAACAAATAAAACCTTTTTTCCCATCTGGAATAAAACTCCTGCGGTTGCGATGGCCGAAGAAGTTTTTGCTACTCCGCCTTTGTTGTTAGAAAATACGACAACCGGCGTTTCTTTCCTCTTATCACTATTCAATTTCGTTTTCCTCCATTATAAAAAATAATTAAAATAGCAAATATTACTAAATTATAGTATCAATTTAAAATATATAAAATCATTTAACCACATAAAATGTATTAATTACAAAAAGTATAAAAACTGTAAAAAGTACAAAATCTGTATAAACTACATAAACTGTAAAAAACACATAAAATGTCTTAACTGTAAAAAGTGTTTTAATTACAAAAAGTGTAAAAACTGTATAAATTGTAAAAAGTATTTTAAATGTAATAATCAAAAAACAAAACTTTTAAGTCACAAAAGAATAGATCTTTCCTTCGTAAAAACCAAATTGGACAAATATTATATAGTAGAGATCTCATGAATGAGAGGATACTATTCTGAAGTTGGCCATATCGACTCATTTTTTATATATCCAGGCATCTGTCTGACTTAAAGATGTTTTACATTATTCCATATTAATCTGTCTTAATTTAATTTACCATATAAAATGAAAAAATACAATAAACAGATTTTTCTTCTTTAAAAACTTTTAATGGATAATCTGATTATATAATTTTAGTCAATAAAACAATTTAAAAGAACTTAATTAATAAAATAAATTAAATTACTATATCTAATTAAAATAATTTAATTTGTTAAATCTGCTTATTCCAATAAATCAGTTTATAAATTTAAAGAAGTTAAATTATTTTATATTTTTAAAACCAATTAATCACTTAAACTGTATAAACTGAAAAAAGTACATAAAATATTTTAATTACAAAAAGTGTAAAAAGAGTAATAACTGTATAAATAACAAAAACTGTAAAAAGTGTAAAAATTACAAAAGCAATGAAAAAATATGTATCTAAAAATAGTTAAAACTGTTTAAATTAATAAAAAGAATAAACCGATTAAGCAAATTAAAATACTTAAGTTACATATAGAACTTTATTTTATTAAATGAATTAAAATGTTTTAAGTGTATAAACTGTAAAAAGTATATAAAGTGTTTTAAATACATAAACTGTAAAAACTGTATAAAGTGTAATAATTGTATAAATCGTAAAAAATGTAATAATTACAAAAAGTGTAAAAACTGAAAAAAATGATAGAATAAAATAAAAAATGAAGCATAAACAGATGATCTGGCAGACAGCAATATGCCTCAGAGATAAAAAATCGGGTCATATTTCGATTTTAAAACGAAAAAGGATAACCTGTAAGGATAATAGAGAAAAATTGAGATATGGGCGAATTATGATATTGCCAAAATTTCAAAAAAATTATGGTAAAAAAGCAAAAACGGAACAGTGTTCCGTTTTTATTCCTCTTCTAATGCTTCCGGATCAAATATTAATCCATAGATAGTACTACCTGAAAGTGCCAAACACAAAATAAAATATGTCCAATCACCATCTGTAGTAAAAATAGAAATAATACCTGCAAGAATCAAAATAATTGCACTAATCCAGTACTTTGTCTTTTTACTCATAATTTTTTCCTCCATATTTTAAATTTAATATTTTCAATATGGCTTTTCATTCGAATTAAAATTTTATCTAAAAGCGGAACACTGTACCGTTTTTGATTGCGAACATACTCATCACCTGCTTGCACTAAGGTGAAGAGCTTCCTACCTACAAGAATTAAATGTGAATTCTAAATCAGAAATAATCCAAATTTCTTTTTTTTGATTCCTGCATTTTAAATATGTATCAATTATTAAAAATAAGGAGGAAATCAAAAATGACAAAAAAGAGAGGAATTCAGGCTGCGGTAATTGCAACGTTCTTATTAGCAGGAGTAATCGGTTTTGGAGCATCTAACGGAAAGTTCGTTGCTAAAGCCGATAATAAACCTGTTGTTGAGGCTACTGAGATGATTGAACCAGAGGTAGCCATGGAGACGCCTGAAGAGACTCAGGAAATTACTTCAGAAACAACAGAGGGAAATGAGGAACTCTCCGACACAACAAGAGAGGTTCTGAAAACAGCAGCGAAAGCTGTTGCTGTACCTGTAAAAGAGTCTGTTTCTACAGGAATTGTAGATAGGCAGGCTCAGAAACCGATCACTTCGAAAGAAGTATCCGAAGTGGTTGGTCAAATTGAGCAGACTGATGATAAAAATCAGGATGCTCAGGTTCCAGAAAAGGATCCTGTCCAGACCCCGGACGATAGCAATATCAATCCGGATAATAGACAGGATAATATCCAGCAGCCAGAGGAGCATCAACATTCATGGCTTGTACTGGAGGATGTCTCTCCAATCTGCGGCAAAGACGGATACATTCGTTACAGCTGTATGTGTGGAGAAGAAAAAACTGAGGTTGTTCCTCATACAAAAGAGGAACATACTTTAGTAGTCACAACAGTCCAGCCGACCTGCACGGAAGCCGGATACATCATATCTAAGTGTGCAGACTGCGGATATGTAAGTGACTATAAAGAACTGCCAAAAACAGATCATTATTATAGTGCTGTCAAGGCAGTAGCTCCTTCGTGTTCCAGTGAGGGTCGTATTACTTATCGTTGTCAGAAATGCGGTGATGAGTATACGGAAGCCATCGCTCCTGATCACTCTTCCCATACTCATGTGGAGTTGAAGGAAGAAGTGAGAAGGGATGGGACCGTTGTACGCTCAGCCGTATGCGCTGAGTGCGGAACCACTCTCCGGACTGAAACAATCAGCCCGAAGAACGACGAATCTACTATATCTGATACAACCGTACCGGATACAGCAGAGTCAAATGTTGATTCCCCTTCGACTTTAGAAATGGAGTAGAAGAGGGGTCGAAATACCAACAGGGCAGCGCCGAAAGAAACTATCTTCTTGAAATTTGAATGATCCTGAAATGATTGCGCGCGGATCATGGAAGAAATTGAAAAATGGAAGACAGATAGTAAAAAGAGTCCGAAAGGACAAATAAGAAAAATACCGGTATTTTTTGTCATAAGAGTCTACGGAGGAACCCGTCCGTAGGCTCTTTTTCTTATGAAAAAGAAAAACCTATCATAATTAATTGTGATAGGTTTTTGGTATATATTGACAGAACTGATAACTTGTCAGCGTACTAAGCCAAAGCCTCTGAGAATAACAACGGGATGCCATCCATGGCTTTCTGCAAAGCAGCGGCTTCATCTTCTGTAAGTTGATGGTTCAGATCTTCCGCATGGATATAATATTTTTCCATGACATTCAGGTCCGGGAATTCAACAAATGTTGATGCTGATAATGGAAGGACGCAATTTGTATCACTGTCTTCATCGATAATATCCGGATCAAAAACTTCATCAAGACGAAACATAAAACTTGTAGCATCTTCCTGACGGATTTTTGAAACTTCATGATGATATTCAGAAAAAGCGCATTCTTTTTCTGGATCCCCCTCATCAACAACTTTTCCACATGTGATTGACTGCTCAAGCGTAAACTGTTCCCCATCCCATCCAATGAGTGTTCCACTGACCAGTTTTGGTTCCAAATGCAGGATTCTCTCCCCTTTAGAGTTAAGATGCCAGTTTGGAGTAAAATTTGCTATGCTGTTTTGTGCCAACGCAATTAAAGGTCTGTATTTGTTAAAAACTATATTCTCTACCTCAGAGTCGCTTTCAGCAAATGTCTTGTGATATGAAATGAATATCTGGTTAAATTTAAACTTCTGTTTAGAAATATCAAGATACTGATTCTCAATATAAAGGGGGATTTTATTCTGAGCTGCAGGCTCCCAAGACTTATTTTCCTGATCATATATTGCAACACTGCGATGAGGACGTACCCGGTACAAATCACAGGAGATATTTTTCTCTGTTTCTGGCGTTCCGTTATAATCGCCTTTGAGCCAAAGAATATCTTGATAATGATTCTCTCTGGAATATTCGAAAGGTACTTCCACATATTCCACGTTATACCTCATAATATGCATAGCACCATCTTGGGAAATTGAAAATTTGTCAAAATCCTGACCACAATGTTTTGCTGTTTCACCTGCAATCCTCTTAATAACTGGAAGCATCTCTTCAATGAAAGATATCTGCTGCTTCATTAACTTTAATTGTTCTAACAGGTTTACCGCCTGTTTGTCTGTGGTTTCATAAAGTTCCCTGTTATTTTTATCGTTTACCATAAAGAGACCTCCTTCTATTTTTCATTAATATGGTTTTTTCTAAAAAGTACAGGATTGTAAAAACCTATCACATTTAATTGTGATAGGTTTTTTTGCAATTCTTATTGATTTGATCATTCATCGAGAAATTCTCGAACTTCCAACTTTCATTTTCTAATATGATATTTTTTCCAAGACGTCTACATTTTGGCAGAAATAGAAAAAACGGAACATTGTTCCGTTTTTGGAAAGGGTGCCCGCCAGTATCCAAAAAACTCCCATATTGAGAGCATCAATATGAAAAAGGAGATCAATAATGAGAAAAAAAGATAATAAGGACAAAAAGCACTGCAATAAAAAAATCGTGATCGTTTTGCTTATTGCAGTACTGGGAATAAGTTCTTTTCTAGGTGAAAAGAGGTTCTCTAAACCACAGGAGATATCCTACAAGGAATTCTGCCAGAAAGTAGAATCAAATGATGTTTCAGAAATCAGCATCAATATGGAGAAAGACAACTTCACCTTTAAGGACAGTAAGGACGTCAAATATAAGACAAGTAATCCAAAATATGATGATTTTAAAAAGGATATGCTTGAGAAAGGGATCAAGGTAAAGGAGAACAAGACACTGATCGATCCGGCGTATGGATTAATGCTCATCCTGTACGTGGCGTTTGGAGTCATGCTGTATCAGCTTTATACCGGAAAGAAGCTGTTCGGAGACAAGGAATATAAAAGCCAGAATTCAAATACAACATTCAAGGATGTTGCAGGCCTGGAGGAAGTAAAAGAAGATCTTAAAAATATCGTAGATCTGATCAAGAATCCGGATAACTATGTTAAAGCCGGAGCAAAGCTCCCAAAAGGAGTTCTGCTGTATGGACCTCCGGGGACAGGAAAGACTTTATTGGCAAAAGCTGTTGCCGGGGAGGCAGGGGTTTCGTTCCTTGCTGTATCAGGTTCAGATTTTGATGAAAAATATGTAGGAGTAGGAGCGCAGCGAGTTAGAAGCCTTTTTGAATGGGCGAGAAAAAATACTCCATGC
>ENA-OPCN01002030-OPCN01002030.1-human-gut-metagenome-genome-assembly--contig:-NODE-2030-length-12057-cov-3.593984_pt1 | contig 12057 bp, 7 predicted proteins | sample MGYA00241567_ERZ501485 | MGnify/ENA primary metagenome ERZ501485 (study PRJEB25962, sample SAMEA2042579) | human gut metagenome | biome: human gut; feature: human-associated habitat; material: faeces...
AGTAAAAATGTAGACACTTTTTTAGTGTCTACATTTATTTTACCATTTCATCAATATTATCATTCTAATTTTTTTATTCATTAAGTCCTCCTATATTTTGTAAATTGCTTGAAAAACACATCTTCCCTTACTAAAGAAAGTAATATTACTTAATCTTTTTCCTTTCCAGTCGAATACATCTTTTGCACTATATAAATATTTTTTTACATTAGCAGATATATTAAAACCTAAAATCAAATTTCTGGATTCCTGAGAATACATATTTGCACCAAATTCAAAACTCAAATATTTAAATATTATATCTTTTTTTATATTAGCAAAAGAATTCAAACAGCTAATTATCTGTTTCTTATTATTTTCTTCGTTTTTAATTATTCTTTTTTTATATTTAATAAATTCTTTTTCTTCGTTTTTTAAATTCGTTAAATAATTTTTAATATACTTATTAAAAAGATTAATAATTTCTCCTTCAGAAATTTTAAAATATATATTTTCATATGCTTCAACCTCAAAGGCTACACAATCAGAAACACTAAATAATAAGTCTAATAATTTAAAATAATTTTTCATATTAAAATTCTCCTATTAAAATAAATACCAAATATGAGCCTTAAAGGAGGGTTGTAGAAAAGAATCGAATTTTAATATTTAAATTTTCAAAATATAAAAATTAATTTATAACTTAAAGCATCTTTTATTCTCTATAACTTCTACATCGCCATCATATACATCTACCATAAATGGAATTTTAGATTTTAATAAGTAAATACAAACAACTGTATCATTAGTACATTTTAATGGTTTAATTCTAATTTTACCTCGCATTCTTAATAAAGGCATAAATGTAAAATTAGCAATCTTTTTATTTTTTTTATATGCTTTATATTGAATATTTCTTAAAGTTTCAGAATGATAAATACCACCAATCATTAATAATGTTAATAAATTTGCAGCTAATCTCAAGAAAAAACTATTTGTAGTTTCATTGATCTGAAATGTGTCATTATTATTTATATTATATTTATAACATATATATTTCAAATCATAATCTATATCTAAATTCCTGCTAACACATTCTCCATTTTGAATTAATTTACATCCTGAAGACGCATAAACAATTACTTCCATATTATTCTACCTCACATAAATTCTAAAATATCCATCGTATTTTCCATCACATAAATCAAACGTTGCGCCAATAAAATTACCTAGTGATGACATAGACCAAAATAGACCAAATAATTTATCAAAAATTTTTCCTACTGCAAAATTTACAATAGCACCAGTAACAGTTTTAACTAGCCATTCGATAACAGAAAACAATATTTGCAATATTCTTTTAGAAAATATCTTTTTAAACATTCTTTCTACAAAAGATCGACCAACAAATTTTCCTAAATTTTTAATTCCTTGTAATAATATCATACTATCACCAACCGGAGCAAATGCAGGGATACAACACAAAAGTGCTAATACTATATCGATAGCTCCCGCAATTAATGATCTACTTATACTAAATAATTTTGTTTTCTTATTATAATTCACTAAACTATTAATAAAATCACTTATTATACTATGCCCTTCATAATCAGTATGATTTATAGGGTTATTTTCACAATACGAATATAGATTCAAACTTAACACACTTCCACTTGCACCTAAATACTCAATTTGATCCATTGTAACAAATCTATTAGTAAGTGGATTATAATATCTACTATTTAAATAATACCAGCCAGTTTCGTTATCTTGATAATAACTTCTATATCGAAATGGATTTATAGTGCTTAAATTAATACCTGATGTATCTAAAGTTTTAATTATTCTTCCATATGCATCATAATAATATTTTACAACGATATTATTATTAGAATCTACTATGCCAATAACATCATTTTGCAAGTTTTTCAAATAAAGATATTTGCTACCATTATAAGTAAAACCAATTATATTATCACTTGAATCGTAATAGTATTCAATTGTATAATTATTTGCACCAGTATGTATTTCTTTGATTATATTACTTCCATCTAAAATATAATTAACTGATTCTATTTCATCTCCATTATCAATTGACTTACCAATTCTAATTCCATTCGCATTATAATAATATTCAATATAATAATCATCATTTTCAATAACGCAGATATTTCTCATATCATAATCAATTTCCCAACCTAAATATATGCTTGGTTGTCCTGTTGATGAATAAGTAATATCATAAGAAATTCCATTAATTGTTGCTTCTACAATTTGGTCATTATCATCATACCAAAATTCACCTGAATAACTTACATTAGGCCCCTGAGAATAGTAACCTATTACATTTCCTCTAGAATCATATCCGTATTCATTCATATATGAATCATCTTCTATTTCAACCCATTGTGCAGTTAATTGATTAAAAATGTCATAATAATTTTCTTCATAATATACTTCTACACCATTTGTATATCCATAAATTTTTGATATGTTACTATGATCATCATACTCATAGACATATTTAATAATTTGATTACTTCCATTAGTGTATTCTAATTCTTTAATTCTTCCTGTATAATATGTCTTATTATCATTTGGATTAACTGTTGTTTCATAAGTGTACTTACTTTCAATTGGTAAAGTAGTAATATAATAGCTTATTACTTCAAGTTGTCTATATGAATCATTAGTATATTCATAATCAATAGCAAATTTTCCTGATATTGATTCACCAGTTAACTTATTATCTTCAACATCTTCATCAGGATTTAAATCAGTATATGTATAATTATTATCTCCATTTATATTATGTTTACCAATTAAATTACTATTAGTATCATAAGTATAGGAAATGTTATTCCCATTAGTTGCATTTACATTTATTAGCTTATTTTCATAATCATAGTTATAATAATATGTTACATTTTCTTTGTAATCTGTGTAAGAAGCAATTTCACCATAGTCATTATATGTATATTCTAATACTACATATTTTGAAGAGCCTGTTCCATTATATATCTTCGATACTTGATGATTTTCATTATACTCAATTGATATAGTTCCATAACTATAAACACTTTCAACTAATTCTCCTGTATAAACATCAGATGAATTATTTTCATTTTTATAATTGTTTGTAAGTAGCAAACTATCTCCAACACTAATAGTCTTTAAATCACCGTAGTCATTATATGTGAATGTATAAACTAAGTCACCATTTGTAATAGTTAATATATTTCCAAATTCATCATATGTATAAATGATAGTTTTTTTATTAGTACCCTGACCGTTTACTAACTGAATAACATTTCCATCTTTATCGTATGTGTATTCAGTTGATACACCATTTGGATCTACAACTGATGTTACAAGACCTGTTAAATAATCATATGTATATGTTGTAACTTTTCCAAATACATCTGTCTCAGTTTTAGGATACAATCCATCATCAGTATCATCGGTGCTGCCATAGAAATATCCAATTTCTTCTTCATCCCCATTTTCAGATTTTCCAACTGCTGTAATATCTTCAATATTACCATTCTCATTAGTATTAATTGTAGTCACAATATTTTGATTTTCAATAGTATTTAAATAACCATTTTCATATTCTAAACTAGTTTGATCATTGTCTGTTGCAATTTGAATAATGTTACCATCGTTATCATACTCGTAACCTGTTGTAGAACCAGTTATTTCATTGTTTTCTTCAGTCACATATCCATCATCATTATATGTTAAATTTATTCCATATCCTTCTTTATAAATTGCAAAATTATCAACTACTGCATATGAAGTTTCTGAGTTATTCTTTATCTCAATTGAAATAGCAATGTAGTCTTCTGGTGCTTTAAATTTGTTCATCATATAAGTTGCATTAATATCATTTTCATCAAATACAAATACTTTTTCGTTTTCTCCATTTTCAGTAATGAACTTAAAGCTTACAGTAACATTTCCAGTATAATTTTCATAAAAACAATATCCACCAAAAACAAATATGTCATCTTTTAATCCAGGCGTATGAATTATTTGATATATACTGTTATTATTAAATAATTTAACATACTTACTTCCACAATTTTCATTAAATACATCTAACGAAGCATCGTCATAAAAATTAACATCTATAAGTTCGCATCCATTATAAAATTCCCAACCATAAATTTCATTATTATTATAGAAATCTGCTAATGTATCAACTTCAAATGATGAATTTTCTAAATAGTTATATCTAGTATCTACATAATTCGTATTTACTTGAATATTGTCAAAATAAGCTTTACCAGTTGAACTATTAACTAAATATACTTTTGCTTTACCACTAAAATTAGCAATAAACTTATATTCAAATCTAACAAAATTTGTTGTATTTTTTACGTTATTTGAACTAGATTGGTATGTAATTGTACCATCTGTTCCTACTACTTCAATATAAGCACCATTACCTGTATTATTCTTATTGTGAATATAACCAGAAACAATATAAGTTTGCCCTTCTTCTACTGATATTTCTTGATATACTTTAGCAGTTCCACTTGAAGTTTTCTTTAATTCTAAAACTTTAGAACCATATAAATATATGCTCGTATCAATAGATGCCGTTGAATTATTTGTAAGTTCAGTCTTCCATCCGGAAATACTACCCGATTCAATTATTTCAAATCCATGATTATTTATTGGATTACCTACATTTTTAAATGAATTAGATTGTAGGATAACTTTATGATTCATATTATAATTAGGGCTTGTAATTAATGTTCCTTCGCTATCATAATAAATATCTTGATATTTGTAGAAAGTAGTATATCCAGAACTTGTTTCAATTGAATTAGTATGATAATAGTCATCAAAAGTATAACTTGTTGAATCACCAGATCCATTTGTAATTTTAGTCTTTTTTCCATTTGAATCATATTCAAAAGTTAAATAGTCACCATTTGTGAAATCAGTGCTATAAACTTTACTCATTGTAATTCTATTCTTTATATCATACTCAAATGTATAACCTCTGCCATTTTTACTAATTTGCTTTAAATGATTATCTTCATTATATGTAAAATATGTATAAATGCAATTATCAGTAGTTGTTCCATATTTTCCTATATTTTGTAAGTTTCCTTTATCATAAATAAATTCAATATATTCAGCTTGCTCAACATCATCTTCTTTTGGAATATATTTATAGACATTTATAAATGCTAGATAAGAAATTCCTTCCTGATCTTCTGTCGGATTGTTAGCACTAGTTAAGTAGTTAAATAACATATAATTTCCATAGGAATCATCTACTCTTGAAAGTGTTCCATCAGTATTATATGAAATATTAATTCTTTGAATCACTACACCTTCATCGGTTGGTGGATTTTCATATTGATCTTTATCCATATAAATAGTTGTAAGTTTTCCTTCAATATCATATATTTTTAAACTACCATCTGATGTTTCAACTTTATACCCGGTTGTAGCATTTGTTTCATCTACTAATCTATATAAAACATCTCCACTACCATCACCTGCTAAATATTGAGTATCCTCATCATTTTGTGTATAGAATATAATTTCTCTTCCATCTCCTTCTGTTAGAAGTAGCCTTGAATTATAGAAGAATGTTGAAATTCTTTCATTATAATTTATACTAAATCCATTACCATATTGACTATTATTATGTTTTCTATTAGCATTATAAATATGAGATAAATTTAATAAATTACCATCATTGTAATCATTATAAATAAATGTTAAATTACCACTATTATGAGAAATATAGACATCTAAATCGTTACTAATTGGAAGTGATTCATAAGTATAGTAGTCAGCAAGTCCTGCATCTGCTACATACCCAAGTGTAATAAGTGGTTTATCTCCACCTAAATCCCAACCTAATGAATATGCTACTTCTGCGTTTGCATTAGCATCAAGTGATAATTCAAATCCTAAACATATATCTTCAGTTTTAAAATCTTCTAATCTAGATGTAATTCCTTCTAAAATATCAAACTTATGATTAAAAACTGTTGAGCCATGGAAATACTGACTGTCAACATATTCAGTATTATATGTTGGTGGTTCACCTCCAACTGGCCAATTAAATGATGTGGCATATTTTAAATCTACTTTAGAACCTACACTCACATTTGTACTTGATACAGTTGTTAAAATTAAATTAGCATACATTAATTGATTTTGAGTAATTATATCCCCAATATTTTTATCATATTCTCTAGGAATATAAAGTTCAAGATATGCTACTTTATCATCATTGGTAGTTGAATTACTTCTATTAGCTAAAGAAAATGAACCAATATCTAAATGTTGAGCAGTATTAGCTTGTTTATCTACTGAAAGTAGCCATGTTACACCATCTAATATTCCACCATCTGTTAAAGTGATTTCTGGGTCAATTACAACAGGATATGTTGCATCTTTTAAATATTCATTACTTGGAGTTACTTCTACTTTATATGTATTTTCATCAATAACATTAATTTCAAAATCAATATCTTTTGATGTGTTATTTTCAGCATCATACATATAATATTCATTCATAACAAATACTTCGGTTTGACCATCATAAAAATATAATTCATCACCAATTCTTTCAATTCTCAAATCGGTATCTATATAATAACTATAATTATAATTTTCAATATATGATTTTAAAATTATATTTTCTTTAATAGAATCCTGTTTTATGATGTATTGAATAATTTCTTGAGAACTTAAATTATACGATATCTCATCTTTTGTATTCTTCTTTGTTCTATCAATTTTATCACTTAACTTTGCATTAATATCCTTCTCAATATCATAGTATATTTTAATTTCATTATTCAAATAATTTAATACCACTTCATTATTCTTATTTAGTTTATTCGGAAATGAAATATTATACTTATTTGAATTATTATGGTATCTATTATTATCTTTTAAAGACAACGAGTTATCAATTTCTTTCCACTCATCTTTATCTTTATAATGAATTTTTTCTCCATAATATTCAGTTTCATACATTCCATTTTCTTTTAAATACGTTTTTGAATTTGATGTTCTTAAACTATTAATTTCTTCAATTTTATCAAATTCAGAAAAATCTCTTTCAACATCATCAGCTATTGTTGTATATACTTCTGGTTCTAATGCTTTCGCAATTGCCCCTAAATGTAAATGTCCCATTATCATACCAATTATTAAAATAACAATAACTACTTTAGAAAATATAGATATATGCGATGCCTGTGTTGAAAAATATTTAATTTTATTCTTTTTTCTTCTCATAATACCCTCCATTTTTATGATTATTTTTCACTTAAATTACAATTATTTTTAGTACTAATATACTACTAATTCTTCGAAGATAATCACCATATTTAACAAATAAATTTTTATCATATACCACACCTCCTTAAAGTTTTATCATTAACAAAATCAAAAAAACTCCCTTAAGTTAATCCTGAGAGAGTCGTATAAATACCTATGAAATTTTTTTATTATACATTAAGATATCTATAATACTATCCTAGTGTATGAGCTTTTTCCCACATTCATATTATAGCAAATATTACCATTGATGTCAAACAAATTAATGCATTGTAACTTTTTTCTAATAGTCTTTACAACAAAATACTCTCAAATTTGGTCCACATTGTTTTAATCCTTTATACTCCAGTTTGTTTTCGCATCTTTTTTAAAGAACTGGACAAGGCTATAAAATCGGTTCATAATTTGCAAATCTCTTTTATTGTCCATTTTATTTCCACCTTTATCTCTTATAGGTTCGAGTCCCATCAGAACTAAAGGCTCAAGTCCGGTCAAACAATGGTTCGAGTCCATGGTAAGTCTCCATAGGTATGTACAACAAAAAGTCTTTTATTTTCATTAAAAAATAGGATATTCTAACCAAATATGGCCAAAATACCCTATAAAATAGAAAAAAGTAAGCCTTTTTAATAGAAAACCAATGTTTCTATAGAAGACTTACCGATTTACTTGAATGTGTAAGACATACGAAAAGGCTATAAATTGATTTATGTATAAGAACTATACACATATTCTAACACTTTCTGAAATATTTAATCCTTTAACACAATTGTTAATATCATTAATAAAACCATTTTGATAATCTTTTGGTAATGAATTTCTCAAATGAATTAATGCTTGCTTTAGGTCTAAACTATTCGAATTAAAGTTAAGCATAATTTTGTTATGAGATACTCTATTTCTTAGACTATTAATTGCATCTCTTCCACTTTTTAAACTATCAAAATCTATCTTTGTAGTTAATAAACTTTCATTTTCTAAAACTTCTTCTATTACATCATTTAAATAGCCCCTTTCCAATTTATTATAACTAGCCTTATTTATATTCCAAATGAGTGCTCTTAAATAATCCTCGCAAAATGACAAATATTTAAAAATATTTATTAATAATCTTTTATCATATCTTACTAAATCATCAATATTTTTCCATGTTATTTCTATATTATTTTCATCAAGTATATCTGCAAATTGCTCATACTTGGCAATTCCTTTTAAATTCAACCATCTGTCAGCCTCTTCTTTATTTGCATCATAATCAATAATTCTATCTTTTAATTTGTGCATAATTGTTTACCTCTCTTACAAATACTTGGACTGATGATATTTTGGTTTCATCATTATCACTTTTACTTTTTTCTCTACATTTTGCTGGAATAATATGGTTTTCAATCAAATCTCTTTTATCATTGGGTGATAAATCCTTAAACTTTATGTATGCTTCGCTTAATTGAGGTAATTCATTCCAAGTAAATTCATTTTTACTCGGTACTTCTTTTTTATTATTTCTTCTTATAATTTGATTGTTTTTAGGAAATAATTTGATAATCACAAAATCTATATGAAAATGATGTCCATTTGTATTTATTAAAGTAATTGCTGTTGTTGAATTTTCAATTTTTTCATTTTTTGAAATATGTTTGTTAAATGCACCAATAAAATCTTGTTTTATTTTTGTAGCGTCTTTTAATTGGTTATTTTTATAATCTTTAGAGTTTTTAGTTAAAAGAATTTGGTAGTCTAGATCATACTGTCCCCTTTCATCTTTAACCATAGTTCCCCATTTGCCTGAGCCAACCAATCTATATGAAAATTTATATTTTTTTGATATCTCTTGCTGAACAAAATTAAGAAGTTTTAATGCTCGCTGTCTTGCGACTTTACATTCTTTTTTGCTAACTCTATTACATTCCATGATATTATCTCCCTCTATTCTATTTTCTCACTTTATCTCACTATTAATATAAATTTCTGTTAATAAATCTTCCATTCGAAGATAAAATGACTTTTTACTATATAGTGTCCCAATAGTTTTTGATATACTTGAGAATATTGCCCATCCTATTAGCACTAAAACTACTAATTCTGCAATAATTTGTGCCTTTTCATTAGCAATGTTGGCATTTTGGTCATAAATAAATACCACTATGCTAATAAAAATAGCTAAAATTGATAAAAATGTTCCGCCACTATTTATAGAACGCGGAATATAGATCCTATAATGTTCTATAATGTTTCCCACTTTTGGTCTTGTATTAATTCCTTCTTCTTTTAAAATTTTTTTGAGCAATTCCTTATCTTTATTTTTTTGTTTATCAAAAAAATTTTTTATGGTATAAGATAAATTGAATACTTTTTTCCAATTCGTTTTTGAATATACTTTCATACAAACATTTTTAAAAACAAGGTATCCATATATAATAAAACATAAAAATATTATGAAAGCAATGAATATCCAAAGATTAGTTTCTTTTAGAATTAAAAATCCAAATACAAAATAGAAAATAAATACTATAAATAAAAAGATAATATTTTTATGATAGAGAGATGATTTTTTAAATTTACTTTCTATATTATTAAACATTACTATTCATTCCTTCCATAAATCAATTTTCTTTAAATTCCTATAGCTTAATTCATCTAAATCATTTATATAACATTCAAATATATTTTCTATTCCAGCAAGTTTAGCATTTGAATACACTAAACTTTTTTCATCATTTGACATATTTAATCCTAATATAATTCCATATGGTTTCCAACCCATTGTTATTGGTTTATTATGCCAAATTGAAGATATCATACGCCATTCTTGATCATACATATGACATTTTTTCTTTATTAATGTAATTTTTTCTCTTTCCCATTCCATTCTAGGGAATAAATTAAAAATGATGTCATCCCTCGTTTCGTTAGAAGTAAATTGCCTTAAAAGTAAAGATGCAGTAAACCATTTAGCATATTCTGTAGCATCATATGGTTCATCAGAATAATAAATAGGATATAAAGATGTATTGGAATCTTTTATCACACAATTATGACATTTTTCTTGTTTCCCACATAAATAATTTGCTTCATCTTCCATATCATATATAAGAACAAACCCTTTATGTTGATTGGCATATTTAATCCACAAAGTTTCATTTAATCCATTCTCTGAAAAGCAAGCCGATAATGTATAACTTCTTAAAGTATTTCTAATATCCCTTTTGATTAATTTAACTATCTTATTGCAAAAATCATTGGTATTGAATGATTCCATTTTCTTATTAATTTCATTTTCATTAAATCTCATACCTATTTTTCCATATATGAATTCTATTTTTCTAATTACATCATTTTGTTGGAAAAATTCATCAATGCTCCTAAGTAGCTCATTTTTGTCAATTCTCAAAAAAGTATCAAAAGGGTCATCATAGTAATTAGATGTTGAAAAACTCAGTTTATTACTTTTTACATCTTCCAAACTTTTGATTGTTAAACTCCTATATCTATAAAGGTATTTTGGATATTTTATTATATTTTCTGGAAACTTATCGTTACTTTTTAAAGAACATAAGGTATTCCAAAAAGCTTTTCTTTCCATTTCATTCATTTTTTTATCCCTCCCTACCTATCAAATTATCTCATCTGCAAAATTCTATTTATTATCATTTTCATTAATTCATATCTTTTTTCAGGAAACATCCATACTATAAAATCTATTGCAATTTCATGATGAGCATAAGTTCCTCCACCTTTTCCTTGCTTTGATACCAACCCTTTTGCATTTGTATTTGTAATCCATATTTTTGAAGTCAGTGTAAATGATGATTCTTTTGTTTTGTCAATTAACTTCCTTGCTTCTTCTAAATTAAAATCTGGATTGTGTTCTTTCTCCCAAAGACATAGCAATTCTAATGTGTTTTTATCACGTAGCCAAGATTGAATAACATAGCTTGGATTAAAACTATCTTTTCTTTTAGCAATCTCTGTTAAAGAATATTTTTGCCCATCTTTAAATCTTAAATGTTCTAAATCTAATTGAAGTTTTGCATAATGTTCGTTTGTTTTTAAAAGATTGTCAATTTGTTCCTTTGCATTTTTCAACGTTTCATCTACATCTTCAGAATTTAAACATGAATTTTGATGAAGTTCTTTTAATGTTTGTTCTAAATTGTCTAAATATTCTTCAATTGCATCGTTATAGATTTCTAATTTCATAAAGTTATCCTCAATATGGATATTATACCATATTTTTACAATAAAGAAAAGTAAACTACTATAACTTACGTATTTTTATGTTTTGTCTTATATACATTATTAAAAGTCACATATTCTTATGTTTAATTTTTTAACATAATTTTTCAAAGTTAATTATGGCATAAAATTGACAAAAAACATAGATTTTCATCAATTTTGTATAAAAAAATTAAAAAATCGTACTTGTCCTTCGACAAAATACGACTTTGTTTTCAATGGAGCAGGTGATGGGAATCGAACCCACGTAGTCAGCTTGGAAGGCTGAAGTTCTGCCGTTGAACTACACCTGCATTTAAATGGTCGGGACTGCAGGATTCGAACCTGTGACCCTCTGGTCCCAAACCAGATGCTCTACCAAGCTGAGCTAAGTCCCGCAATTTTTATATTAAATATTATATCATCTTTACTAGAGATTGTCAAGTAAATGGCGCGCCTGGCAGGATTCGAACCCACAACCCCTTGATCCGTAGTCAAGTATTCTATCCAATTGAACTACAGGCGCATTCGTTAATCAAT
>ENA-OPCN01002040-OPCN01002040.1-human-gut-metagenome-genome-assembly--contig:-NODE-2040-length-12029-cov-1.955988_pt1 | contig 12029 bp, 9 predicted proteins | sample MGYA00241567_ERZ501485 | MGnify/ENA primary metagenome ERZ501485 (study PRJEB25962, sample SAMEA2042579) | human gut metagenome | biome: human gut; feature: human-associated habitat; material: faeces...
TTGATAATCCGTACTCTGTTGCAAAAGCAGTTACAAAGGGAAATGCGCTGACAAAGCTTTCCATGGTTGTACTCGGACTCGGAAACATTGCACATCATCAGATAATAAAGGGTCTTGGCATGCTTGCCATTGAAATTGCTTTTATTGCATTTATGGTGCTGGAAGGTGCAGGCTATATTGTAGATCTTGTTCACCTTGGAGGACAGGAGCAGCAGAAGGTATGGAGTGAGGCAAAGCAGATTTATGAGTATACAAAGGGTGATAATTCACTTCTTATGCTTTTGTTTGGTGTGGCTACATGCTTTTTAGTTGCTGCATTTATTATTTTCTGGTGTGGAAGCGTAAAGAGTGCATATAAAATGCAGTGTCTGGCAGAGGCTGGCAAAAAGATTCCTACTTTTAAGGAAGATATCAAGAGTCTTTTTGATAAAGATCTGCATCGTACACTTCTTACACTGCCAATTCTTGGTATACTAATTTTCACAGTTCTTCCGCTTGTATTCATGATCTGTATGGCATTTACAAATTATAGTAAAGTAGATGCTCATACAACAATTTTTGATTGGGTAGGACTGGCAAATTTTGCGAAGGTATTAAATATTGGTGATTCCATTGGAAGCACATTCTGGTCAGTACTTGGCTGGACTCTTATCTGGGCTGTAGCAGCGACATTTAGTAACTATATCTTAGGTATGATTCTTGCAATTGTCATTAACCGTAAGGGTACAAGATGTAAAGCATTCTGGCGTTTTTGCTTTGTCCTTTCAGCAGCAGTTCCGCAGTTTGTTTCGCTGCTGTTAATGAGAACTATCTTTAGTCAGAATGGTATTGTAAATACTCTATTATTAGATGCAGGCATCATTGAAAAGGCTATTCCGTTCTGGTCAAATACAATGCTGGCACGAGTGATGGTAGTTGTAATCAATATCTGGGTTGGTATTCCATTTACTATGCTTCAGGTAACTGGTGTTCTTCAGAATATTCCGGCAGATTTGTATGAGGCGGCAACGGTGGACGGTGCAGGTCCAGTGAGAACATTTTTCTCAATCACACTGCCTTATATGCTGTTTGTAACAGGTCCATATCTTATTACAACCTTTACTGGAAATGTAAATAACTTTAATGTAATTTATCTGCTGACAGGCGGAAATCCTACACCTGTAGGATCAACAGCAGGAAGGACGGATCTTCTCGTTACCTGGCTGTATAAGCTGACAGTTGATAACCAGTATTATAATCTTGGTGCAGTCATCGGTATTTTGACCTTCGTGGTTCTGGCCGTTGTATCACTGATCACGTATCGGAATACAGGTTCCTATAAGAATGAGGAGGGTTTCCAATGATGAAAAATCAAAATACTGCTTCGGCAAAAAGAAAAAGATTTATTACAAACACAATAGTTCATGTGATTCTTGCTGTTTTGGCAGTTATTTGGGTCATTCCGATTGCGTGGATTATTATGATCAGCTTTAGAGGAGAGAGTGGACAATATATTTCAACACTCATTCCGAAGACATTTACACTGAACAACTATAAGAAACTGTTTACAGATACGCAGATTTTAAATTTCCCGCAGATGTTTATGAATACATTTATCATCTCAATTTTCTCCTGCGTGATCTCTACATTCTTTGTTTTGTCAGTATCATACTGTATGTCACGTATGCGTTTTAAGATGAGAAAACCGATGATGAACATTGCACTTATTCTTGGTATGTTCCCGGGCTTTATGTCAATGATCGCTGTTTACTATATTTTAAAGTCAGTTGGTCTGTCAGAGGGTGCGATGATTCGTGTAGCATTAGTGCTTGTATATTCTGGCGGTGCAGGTTTAGGCTTTTATATTGCAAAAGGCTTTTTTGACACTATTCCAAAGTCTATTGATGAGGCTGCTTATCTGGACGGCGCGACAAGATTTCAGGTATTTACAAAGATAACTATTCCGCTTAGTAAGCCTATTATTGTTTATACAATCCTGCAGGCATTTATGGCACCATGGCTTGATTTTATCTTTGCAAAGGTTATCTGCCGTGCAAATGCGAAGTATTACACTGTATCAATTGGCCTTTGGAACATGCTTGAAAAGGAATATGTAAACAGCTGGTTTAACTGCTTCGCAGCAGGTGCCGTGCTGATTTCTATTCCGATTGTAATCTTGTTTATGTCCATGCAAAAATGCTATCAGGAAGGTGTATCAGGAGCTGTTAAGGGATAAAACGGAGAATGTCTATGGAAAAGAAAATCCGAAAAAGTGTGTTGGCAGTGATGTTTGCATCGGTGCTGTCTGTTTGTCAGACAGTGCCGGCAAACGAATTAACAAAAAAAGAACAGTGGGAGTATGCCAGCACAACACCTGATGGCAAATATCCAGAGCTTGTCACATACACGCTTGGAAAAATGACTGGAGCAAATAATTCCAATCTTCCTAAAGGTGAGACTTACGAGAACAATGCTTATACACGTTATCTGCGCGAGTACTTTAACATTCAAAATAAGGATGTATTTGAGGAAAAGGATGATCAGTATAATGTCAGTGTGGCCGTTGCAATGTCTTCTGGTAATCTTCCAGATTTAATGCTTGTAGGAAGTTTTGAGGAACTGCGCCAGCTTGTAGAGCTTGATCTGATTGAGGATTTGACAAAAAGCTATGAAAATTGTTTGACAGACCGAATCAAAGATGTTTATGCAAGTTATGGAGAGGGCATGTTAGATGGTGTTACCTTTGATGGAAAAATCATGGCAATTCCAGAGACAAATATTGATGATGGACCAAACCTTCTATGGCTGAGGCGCGACTGGATGGATAAGCTAGGCCTTGAAAGTCCTAAGACAATAGAGGATGCAGAGGCAATCGTTAAGGCATTTATAGAGAAGGATCCTGGTGGAAATGGAGAAGGCAAGACAGTTGGTTTTGTCTGTGATCCGGAGCTGTCAGGTGAGTGCGGCTACAGCAGCGAGTATTTGATGGATATTGTGTTTGCAGCAAACGATGCGTATCCGAAGCAGTGGATTGAGGATGAAAATGGAGATGTCTCTTACGGATCAGTTTTGCCGCAGGCAAAAGATGCACTTGCTAAGCTTAGAAGCATGTATGAGCGCAATATATTAGATCAGAATTTTTTGCTTCGTACTTCTGTGAACAATATTGAACTTATAACGAAGGGACTTTGCGGATCATTTTTTGGACCTTGGTGGGCAGCAAATAATCCGCTTATGGAGGCGATAGCAGCTAATCCTGATGCTGTCTGGGAGCCATTTCTTATTCAGACAGATGACGATGGAAGCACAAGCTATTATTCACAAAATCCAACTTACAAATATGTCGTTGTTCGAAAGGGTTATGAGCATCCTGAGATCGCCTGCAAAATTGTAAATGGACTGTTTGATTATGTGCGCTATGATGGAACGTATAACAGTGAGTTTGAAGAATATTATCAGAATAATGTAGATCCGACGGCCAGACCACTTGCAATCAATGTTGATTACAGCTATGCGCTGACGAAATGTTATCATGAATTGACAGATGTGCTTTCAGGAAAAAAAGAACCAGAAGATCTTGATTTATTGGAGTATTCATATTACAGATCCTGTAAAGCCTATCTGGATAACACAGATAGCGCTACGCCAGAGGAGTGGGCGGCATACACATCCCGAATCACAGCCTGCTCTTTGCTGGCGAATGCAAAAACAAATAAGGTTGAATCACTTTATTTTGATGAGACAGAAACCATGGGCACACAGTGGTGGAAGCTGCGCCAAATGGAAAAGGAATATTACCTTCAGATCGTCACAGGAGAGCGCGACATTGATGCATTTGATGAATTTGTCACCAAATGGTATGAAAATGGAGGCGAGACTATCACGCAGGAAGTCAGGGAGGCTGTACGTTAACCGATACCCCGCAAGGCAAACTTTGCTTTGCGGGCTTTTCTTTTTGCAGATGGTACGGTATAATAATAAAAGCTGGTTTCTAGCGGAATCGAGTTGAAAATATGGCATAGTGTAAAGATTTGTTCAATGCCGGTAAGGAGAGGTACAGCTATGGTAGATCGCGTAAAAGGAGTAGAGAAGGTAACTGATAATCCATTTTTAAATCTCTATAATTTTGATGTTGAAAAAAGAAATGGAAAAACAGGCAAATATTATGTGGCATCCAGAAAGAAGGATCCAACGCAGCTTAAAGCAGCAACTCATAAAAATACATCTGATGGTGTAATTATTTATAGTGTATATGGAGAAAAAAGGGATAAGATCGTGCTTGTAAAGCAGTTTCGTTATCCAATCAATGCTTATGTGTATGAGTTTCCGGCAGGACTTGTAGAGCCGGGTGAGGAGATGGCACAGGCAGGCATACGTGAAATTTACGAAGAGACAGGGCTTGTTTTCGAGCCAAAGGTTACAGAAGGTGCATACACAAGACCATTTTTTACGACAGTCGGTATGACAGACGAAAGCTGCGGAACAATCTACGGCTATTGTAGTGGAACACCAACAAACGAGCACGAGGAAGAATCAGAAGATATCGAGATTGTATTGGCAGATCGTGAAGAATGTAAGCGCATTTTAAAGGAAGAGAATGTAGCAATCATGTGTGCATACATGCTTATGCACTTTATTCATACCAAAGGAGATCCGTTAGCATTTTTGGATGAGCAGTAAGAAAGTGTAATTGCCTTGATGTTTTTTACGAACCGTGGTATGATAGCCTTGTTTCGTAAAAATATAAAAATGTTCTTTTAATGTGCAAGGTTGGAAAGAGAGGCAAATCATGAAAGAAGTAAAAACAGGACTTGTTCTTGAGGGCGGTGCCATGAGAGGAATGTATACAGCAGGCGTTCTGGATGTTTTGATGGAAGAAAAAATCCAGGTGGACGGCGTGATTGGCGTTTCGGCAGGAGCTGTATTTGGCTGTAACTATAAGTCTGGCCAGATAGGAAGAACTTTGCGTTATAACATGAAGTTTTGTGGTGATAAGCGTTATGGTACACTTCATTCACTTTTAAAAACAGGTGATATTTATGATGTTGATTTATGCTATCATCAGATACCAGAGATTCTTGATCCATTTGACAATGAGGCATTTGTCAAAAATCCAGCAGAATTTTTTGTGGTTTGCACTGATGTGGAAACAGGAAAGGCTGTTTATCACAAATGTACAGATTGCGGTAAAGAGGATCTTAAGTGGATGCAGGCATCTGCATCAATGCCTCTTGTATCAAAAGTGGTAGAAATAGATGGATATAAGCTGCTTGACGGCGGCGTTGCCGATTCTATTCCGATCATGTGGTTTCGCAGACAGGGATACAAAAAAAATCTTGTCATTTTAACAAGACCTGAAGGATACCAAAAGAAAAAGATGAAGTTTCAGGGTGCCATAAACAAAATCCTTCATCGTTATCCGAATCTGGCGAAGGCTATGGCACACCGCTATGTGATATACAACAAAACACTAGATAAGATTGATGAATTAAAGGAAAAAGGTGAAGTCATGGTGCTTCGTCCAAGTCGTCTGATCGAAGTGTCAAGACTTGAAAAGGATCCAGAAAAGCTAAAAGCATTGTATCAGCTTGGCAGAGAGGATGCAATGAAAAATTTGGATCAGATTCATGCATTTTTAAATAAATGAGCCGCATAGGCGGCAGAATGGGAGGGCAGTATGGTAACACAAAAATATAAAGACATGCTTCAGAAAAAATCAGTGATCCGTACATTATCCGAATTTGCAACAAAAAGAGGACAGGAGATTGGATACGAGAACGTATTTGATTACAGTTTGGGAAATCCATCCGTTCCTGTTGTGCAGGATTATACAGACAATACTATTCGCCTGCTTCAGACAAAGACCTCGAGCGAGCTTCACGGCTACAGCCCGAGTGTCGGACTTCCTTCATTTAAAGAAAAGGTGGCTGCATCGCTTAACAAGCGTTTTGATATGAACTATACAGCAAATCATATTTTTCCAACCTCAGGAGCTGCGGGAGCCTTAGCTCATGCACTTCGTGCAGTAACATCTCCGGGAGATGACGTGCTTACATTTGCACCGTATTTTCCAGAGTATAATTGCTATGTAGGCATGACAGGCGCAAATCTGAGAGTGGTACCTGCAAACACAGCTGATTTTCAGGTGGATTTTGAACAGTTTGAAAAAATGCTGACGTCAAATGTGTCAGCTGTTTTGATCAACACACCGAACAATCCATCTGGTGCTGTATATTCAGCAGAAACGTTAAAAAAGTTGGCGCAGCTAATGGAAGACAAACAAAAAGAGTATGGCCATGATATTTTTATAATCTCCGATGAGCCATACAGAGAAATCGTATTTGATGGAAAGAAAGCACCATATGTATCAAAGTTTTATGACAATACGCTTTCATGCTATTCGTTTTCCAAGTCACTTTCTCTTCCAGGTGAGCGTATAGGTTATGTTGCTGTTAATCCAACATGTACCGATGCTGATTTGCTGGTGCCAATGATGTCCCAAATCTCAAGAGGAATCGGACACAACTGTCCATCATCACTTATTATGATGGGTGTGGAGGATGTGTTAGATGAGACGTCTGATATGACTGTCTATGAGACTAACATGAATCTTCTCTATGATAAACTCATTGAGTTAGGATTTTCGTGTGTGCGTCCGTCAGGAACATTTTATATTTTCCCAAAGGCGCTTGAGGAGGATGCAGTGGCATTTTGCAACAAGGCATTAAAGTATGACCTGGTGTTAGTTCCAAGTGATTCCTTTGGATGCCCAGGATATTTCCGTATGGCATACTGCATCGATACAGAGAAGGTTGTGCGCTCACTCGATGCATTGGAGCGCTTTGTAAAGACAGAGTATCCAGACAGATAAGTCAGGCAAACAAAAAAAGCAGAAAACAAGGAGTGTTTCGAATGAACAAAAAAGAAGTATCCGAGATTAAAAGTCTTTTTAAGAGAGACGGCGGTGCAATCGACCGCATTTGCGGCTGCCTGATTGATGGTGAGCAGCAGATCCGTATGACATTTAGCGATATGTTTTTGTCGCTGTCACAGGAGGAAATCGACAAGTATTTTGAAATTTTCCGAAAGGCGCTTTCAGGAAGTCTGGGTAAAAATCTTCATTCACTCGATTACACGCTTGATCAGGAACTTTCGGGGGAAGGCCATAAGCGTTTGATGCAGCTAAAGGCGACTGGATTAAAGGATGAAACTGTTTTAGAGGAGTTTTACAAGTCGGTAGCAGAGACATATCATTTTGGCGAAAGCTACTATGTAGTTATGATCCATTGTAATTATGATGTTCCAGGACGTGGAAGCGACAACTTAGATATGGATGATGCTTCAGAGGAGGTATATGAATTTATCCTTTGCTGCATCTGCCCTGTTAAGCTGTCAGAGGCTGGTTTGTGCTACAATACACAGACAAACCGAGTCGAGGAACGTATGCGTGATCAGTGGATAGAGGCTCCTGTAAATGCCTTTTTATTCCCTGCATTTGACGATCGCAGCAGTAATATTCACAGCCTTTTGTATTATACAAAAAAAACAGAGGAGCTTCACGAAGACTTTATCAATGATTGTATCGGTGGTCCGGCACCTATGTCCTTTAAGACGCAGAAGGCTGTATTTCAGGAGATCATAGAGGAGACTGTCGGAGATGTTGTAAACTATGATACTGTTTGCCAGATTCAGGAGAATCTGACAGAGCTGATTGAGGAGCATAAGGAAGAGCCGCAGCCTTTCAAGCTTCAAAAATCAGATGTAAAAAAGCTTCTTCAAAATAGTGGAATCAAAGAAGAAAAGCTTGAAAATTTCGAGCAAGTCTATGAGGAGACTGCAGGAGAGGATGCTTTCTTTCAGGCGGCAAACTTAGTTGAGGCAAAAAGCGTTGCCGTCAAGACGCCGGATGTGACAATAAAGGTCAGTCCGCAGCGCATGGATCTTGTACAGATCCAATTAGTAGAGGGACGCCGCTGCATCGTAATTCCGATGGAGGACGGCGTACAAATTAATGGAATGAATGTAACTATGGAGGGTACAAATGGAACAGATTGAGAAGATCTTTAAGATCAGGGAGAACCATACGACAGTGAAAACAGAAATCATTGCCGGTTTGACCACATTTATGACGATGGCGTACATCATCGCCTTAAATCCGAATCTTCTGACTGGATTTGGTGCAGAGGGGCAGAATTTATGGAATGGTGTATTTTTAGCGACTTGTATCGCATCCTTTATCGGTATGATGGTAATGGCGTTTGTTGCAAATAAGCCATTTGCCATGGCTCCTGGTATGGGATTAAACAGCTTTTTTGCTGTAGTTGTTGCCAATATTGTTGGTTTGACGGGAATGAGCTATCTGGAGTCTTTCCAGTCAGCACTGTGCATCATTTTACTTGAAGGAATTATCTTTATTATCCTGTCTGTATTAAATATTCGTGACAAGATTGTAAATGCTATTCCGCTGGGTGTTCGTCTTGGTATCTCCCCGGCAATCGGTCTTATGCTTTTAAATATCGGTGTTGGTTCCAACGCTGGTATCTATTCAGAGAATGGTGGACCATTCTTTGTAATGAGAGATTTCTTTGGTGCGTTGACACCGAGTGTTGCTCAGGATGCAATGGGAAGCGGCTACACCCAGATGGTTCTGACAGTAGTAACTATGTTTATCGGTTTATTTGTCATCATCGTTCTGGCACAGAAGGGTGTAAAGGCAGCTGTAATTCTTGGTATGCTTGCAGCATCTGTTATTTACTGGGCAGGTGAGGCAATCTTCCTTGGAACTAATCCATTTGCAGGTCTTGAGGGTGCAAGCTTCGTACCTCCATTTGCAGATATGGCAGAGACAACTCTGTTCCATTTTGATTTTGCAGGCTTTGTAAAGATCGGCTGGTTCACAGCAATCACACTTATCATTACCTTCTGCATTATCGATATGTTTGATACCATCGGAACACTTGTTGGTACCGCATCACGTGCAGGTATGGTTGATAAGGACGGAAATATGCCGCAGATGAAGGAAGCACTGTTAGCAGATGCAGTTGGAACTGTAGCAGGTGCGCTGACTGGTACCTCAACAGTCACAACATTCGTAGAGTCTGCATCTGGAGTTGAGGCAGGCGGAGAACTGGTCTGACTGCATTTACAACTGGAATCTTATTCCTGGCATGTATGTTCATCGCACCAATCGCAGCAATTATCCCGGCAGCAGCTACATCTTCAGCACTGATCTATGTTGGTATCCTGATGATCTCTGGTCTGTCAAAGGTAGACTTTACTGATATATATCAGACTGTTCCAGCAGCAATCATGTTAATCTCTATGCCAATCTCCGGATCTATCGGACATGGTATTGGTCTTGCACTGATCTCCTATACAATCATGAAGGTATTCACCGGAAAGGCAAAGGACGTATCTGTACTGACCTATATTATTTCAGCAATCTTCTTATTAAAGTTCTTCTTAGTAGTTTAAAAATAAAAAAGCATCGCCATCAAAAGGTGGCGGTGCTTTTTTTAAAAAAACTAAAAAATAATTAAAGCTCAACAATAACCTCAACCTCGCAAAGAGCGCCCTTTGGGAGAACAGCCTGTACGCAGGAACGTGCCGGCTTATTGTTTGAAAAATACTGAGCATATACTTCATTAAAGTTTCCAAACTCCTTCATATCAGCGATGAAGCAGGTTGTCTTTACAACATTGTCAAATGTTGCACCGGCATTCTCAAGAAGTGCCTTAACATTTTCCATCACCTGCTTTGCCTGCTCAGCAACAGTTGTGCCAACCATTTCGCCTGTAGCAGGATTAAGTCCAATCTGACCAGAGCAGAAAAGAAGATTTCCTGTCTTTACAGCCTGACTATATGGGCCAACTGCTGCTGGTGCCTTATCTGTATGCATGATTTCCATAATAAAAAACCTCCTAAAAAATTGTTTCTAGTTTTTATTATAAGCATTGAGGTTCTGTTTGTAAATAAGGAACTGTAAAACTAAAGTTTTTATAAAAATATTGGGTTGCGCTTGAAGAAAAAAATAGGCAATGTTACAATGGAATAAGTAAAAAGAGAATAAAAGAAATGGAGAATATTATGGAGCAGTCATATGTAATTTTGAAGGATGTGCGAAAAACATATCATATGGGCGAAGTTTCAATTAATGCAGTAGATGGCGTGAATTTTGAAATAAAAAAAGGAGAATTTGTAGTGATTGTCGGTCCGTCTGGTGCAGGAAAGACAACCATATTAAATATTTTAGGCGGAATGGATACTGTTACGAGCGGAGAGGTCATTGTAGATGGTGTTCATATCGAGTCTTTTAAGAACCGTCAGCTGACAAAATATCGCAGAGAGGATATTGGATTCATTTTCCAGTTTTATAATCTTGTTCCAAACTTGACAGCAAAGGAGAATGTTGAGCTTGCACTTCAAATCTGTAAAAATCCAAGAGATGCAGAAACAGTATTAAAAGAGGTTGGACTTGGAGAGCGCTTAAACAACTTCCCATCACAGCTATCAGGCGGCGAGCAGCAGCGTGTTTCAATTGCCCGTGCACTTGCAAAAAATCCCAAAATGCTTTTATGTGATGAGCCGACTGGTGCGCTAGATTATGTAACAGGAAAGCAGATTTTAAAGCTTTTACAGGATACGTGCCGCAAGCAAAAGATGACTGTTCTTGTCATTACGCATAACTCTGCAATCGCGCCAATGGCAGATCGTGTGATCCGTATTAAAAACGGAAAAGCAGCCAGTGTGTGTACTAATCCATCTCCTGTGTCAGTAGAAAATATTGAGTGGTAATAAAGGGGGAACATATGGCAAGAAAAAAAGCATTAAATAAAGATATACGGGTGGAGATTAAAAAAAGTCTTGGCCGCTACATTTCAATTTTTTTGATTGTTGCACTGGGCGTATCATTTTTTTCAGGACTTCGTTCAACGGAAAGAGATATGCGTTATACAGGAGATGCGTTTTCAGACGCAAGCAACTTGATGGATATTCGTGTGATAAGCACGATGGGTCTGACAGATGATGATGTAGAGGCACTCTCACAAGTAGAAGGCATATCAGGCGCAGAGTCAGGCTATATGAAGGATGTAATCACAAAGCAAAATGAGACAGATTACGTAGTTGAGCTTTTATCCATGCCAGAAAAAATGAACCAGATTCAAGTGACAGAAGGCCGTCTTCCTGAAAAGGAAAATGAGTGCCTGCTTGATAATCGTCTGAAAAAGGCATTTGAAGTAAAAGTAGGTGACACGATTTCATTTGTATCAGGAACTGATACTGAGCTTAGTGAGGATTTGACACAGACAAGCTATACAGTCACCGGATTTGGTGACAGCCCGCTTTTTATTTCCATGGAGCGTGGAAGCAGTATGGTGGGAAGTGGTCAGATTAATGGCTTCGCAATTCTGCAGAAGGATGTGTTTACACAGGATTATTATACTCAGATTTATCTTACCGCAGCCGACGCTTATGATGAGATTGCATTTACAGATGCATACATACAGGCAGTAGAGCCAGTGCAAAAGCGTGTGGAAACACTCGAAGAAGAACGATGTCAGGCACGATATGATGAAGTGACAAAAGAGCCAAGGCAAGAGCTTGCTGATGCAAGAAAAACCTGGCAGGAAGAAAAAGATAATGCTGACAGTGAGCTTGATGACGCCAGAGCTAAGCTTGATGATGGCTGGGCGCAGCTTTCAGACGCAAAGGATCAGCTGGCCGAAGGCAGAAAAGAGTATGAGCAAAATTATGAGACAACAGTAGAACAGTTAAAACAGCAGCAGGCTCAGCTCGATGCTGGAAAAGCCATGATGAGCGAGGATCAGATTACGCAGGCACAGGGACAGATTGATGCGGCGTATGCGGCGCTTGACGAGGCAAAAAATACACTTGATCAGTCGGAAGCACAGATAAAAGAAAACGAGGATGAACTTACAAAACAGGAAGAAACTTATGAGAGCAGTAAGGCAGAGGCCAAACAAAAGCTAGATGATGCATGGAAAGAGATTGAAGATGGTCAAAAAGAGCTTGATGATATCAAGATGCCG
>ENA-OPCN01002043-OPCN01002043.1-human-gut-metagenome-genome-assembly--contig:-NODE-2043-length-12010-cov-10.335843_pt1 | contig 12010 bp, 12 predicted proteins | sample MGYA00241567_ERZ501485 | MGnify/ENA primary metagenome ERZ501485 (study PRJEB25962, sample SAMEA2042579) | human gut metagenome | biome: human gut; feature: human-associated habitat; material: faeces...
TCAACAGCGCAGCCCTGCGCTTCGTCCCCTATGAAAAAATGGAGGCCGAGGGCTACGGATACCTGCTATACCTGTTTGAAAAATAGGATGCAAGCGGTCGGCAATTCTCATGCAAGGAACTATCAGCACATCACAGCATATCGGACTGCCCGGGGGCAGTCCGATATGCTGTGAACGAATTTTTTGACACGCTCAAGAGACCGGTTTCAAAAACGAAGAAGCACATGTATCTTTTTCAAATAAGCAACTACGATGACCCCGCCGTGGACAGAGAAACCGCAGAACTGCTGCACCGGCATTTGGAAGCTGAGAGTCGGCGGCGCTGCCCCGCTATGTGGAATGCGATAGACCGCATCAGAACTCACGCCGCGAAAGGCCCGGTGCGCGAAAGGCGGACAGTGCGCTACCGCATTTATGGCGTGTTCCTGCTGGCGCTGGGCCTTTTGACGCTGATTCTCGGCTTGATGCCGCCAAGAACCACCGATGTGATCATTGTGGGCGGAGCCGTGATCATTGCAGGCCTTCTGGAGTTTGCCCTTGCTCGCGGAAGAACGCCGCCGCGCATACCGGCATCCTGCAAAAAGGAGGCGCGGAAAGCGCTGGAGCTGCGGCGGGCCGTTGATTGGGAAAAGCTCAAAACCGCCATCCGCTTCGAGGATGCCGGCATAACGATCTGCGCGGAGGAGAACGAAGAACATCTCTCTTATACACGGATACGACTACCTGTTATAGAATAGGAGGGCATTATGATAACAGGCTGCCTGCAGCAAAAAAGCGGTTTTTACTATGCGGTTCTTTACCTGAAGGTCAATGGCCGCCGCAGATGCAAATGGGTACCCATGCGGCTTCCCGTCGAGGGAACCAGCGCACGCAAAGCTCAGAAAGCATTTGATGAGATCCGGCTCCAGTATGAGCGGGAGGAAGAAGAACGCTTGGAACGAGAGGCAAAAGCAAAGGAGCTTGCAGAGAACACGCATCCCGATGCCTTGCTCCCGTTTACCGAGTACATGGAAAAGTGGCTTCAATCGACCCGCAGCTCACTTGCAACGGCGACCTACCAAAGCTACTCTAACATGATTAAAGCAAGAATCCGGCCATACTTCGCACCGCTGGGACTCCAGTTGCGGGAAGTGACCCCACAGCACATTGAGAACTTCTACCAGAGCATTCTGGCAGACGACTGCACGACAAACACGGTCATTCATTATCACGCAATTATCCGAAAGGCACTTCAGACAGCGGTTAAGAAGGATGTCCTGCTCAAGAATCCTGCCGACAAGGTAGACCGTCCCAAGAAGAATGTGTTCCACGGTAGCTTCTACAGCGAGGAAGAGATGCTTACCCTGTTCGACGCAGTGTCTGGTGACCCGCTGGAATTGTGCGTAAAAATTGCTGCCTACTATGGCTTGCGGCGAAGTGAAGTTCTCGGACTGCGGTGGAGCGCCATCGACATGGAACACAAGACGATCTCCATCAGTCACAAGGTCATCGAAGCAGAGGTGGATGGAAAGTTCGTCCCGATGGGCGAGGATGTCCTGAAAACCAAATCCAGCTTCCGAACACTCCCTCTGATTCCAGCAGTAGGAATCATCCTGCTGGAGGAGAAAGAGAAGCAGGAGATGTACCGGAGACTCTTCAAAAAAAGTTACTGCCGGGACTACCTCGACTACATCTGCGTTGACCAGTGCGGAAAACTTCTACGCCCGAACTATGTAACGGAGCATTTCTCGTGGCTCATCGAGAAGTACGGGCTTCGCAAGGTTCGCTTCCATGATCTTCGTCACGCCTGCGCCAGCCTGCTTCTCAGCAACGGTATCTCCATGAAGCAGATCCAAATCTGGCTGGGTCACAGCACCTTCTCCACCACGGCAGACATCTATGCACATCTCGACTACTCGGCACAGGAGGCTTCGGCAAACGCCATGAACGGTATGTTCAACCGCCCTGAGAAAGAGGAACAGCTGGCATAAATAAAAACCTGCAGTGGAATCACCACTGCAGGCTCTGGCGGAGATGGAGGGATTCGAACCCCCGGACGGTTTGACCCGTCAACTGATTTCGAGTCTTTTAGTCAGTGTGTCAACTTCCGGTCGTTTTGTGCCAGTTTCAGGTCGTTTTGTCTGCGCCGAAAGCCGCTTAAAATAAGGCTTTTTCGCCCTTGAAGCCTTGTTACAACTGCATTTTTTCAAAGTGGGTTCAAATCGGCATTTTTGCCGATTTTGGAGAGAAATTAGGGGAGACAGGAGAGAAATCACGAGAGAAGGCAATACAGAATTCAATACACCGCAGAAAGGACTTCAAGCCGACGAAATCTATTTTTTGAGGTGTATCAGATGAAGAATCTACCGATTGATTGGGACAGCGTGCCCGATGTGATGAATAAGGATCAGTTTTATCGACTCTGCCATATCAGCAAATCCACGGCGTTGCATTTACTCAAAAGCGGCAAGGTGCCCTGCGAGTGAACGGGCAAGAAAACTCGGTGCTATAAAATTAAGAAAGAGGATGTTCGGGCGTACCTTGAGGAGCGAGCCGTTTACCCCGAGCTCTATTCCGCACCAAGAGGATGGTATGGCGATCATTATGTGGCAAAGCTTTCCAAAGAACTGCCCGAGGATGTACTTAGGCAAATGCACGGCTATTACGCCAAATTGCTCAGCAAATATAAGGATGTCGTGACCGTTCAGGATGTTGTCGCCCTGACCGGCTACGCCAAAACCACCGTAAATAATTGGTGCAACCGTGGGGAGCTTAAATCGTTCCGCAAAGGACAGCTCTTTTACATACCGAAAATCTTTCTAATCGACTTTTTCTGTTCGCTGACCTTCCGTTCCATCACCCGCAAAAGCCTCTGGCATATCCAGACGCTGAACGATTTTCAGCGGAAGATGAAGCAGAAGAAGTAATGTGCGATTTGAAAATTCGCATACTCGCACCTGTTTTTCGATTTTGCTAAACTGTAATCGAAAGGCAGGTGCATTATTTATGCCACGGTTTATAGAAGAATTTTACTACGGAAATATTGATCCGCAGGCACGCAGTACAAAAGAAAACTAGACGGTGCAAAAGCAAATGGAAATTCTGATGAAGAACGAAGATTTGCTGACCAACGCCCTGACCGACAAGCCGAAGAAATGGTTTCTCGACTATGTGAACGCTTAGGGTGTTGTCAACGGCGAATCCAATCTCGATAGCTTTATTATGGGCTTCCGCCTCGGCGCAAACTTCGCCTATGAAGCCTTTATATCAACCGAAACACCGTTTCAAGATTTGCTAAAAGAGTAATTCTGTTCCGGAAAAACGCCTAAATTTCAATGTTCGTCGTAAAAAGTGTAATGAACAGCAGAATATTCGTTGTATTTTTTGTAATTGAGCATTTTTTGCAATTAATTAAAGCTCAAAGGAGGTTCGCTATATGAAATCAATATTTGAACAAATCGGCGGCACATACACAAAGCAAGGTGACTACTGCCTACCGAATCTTTACTTACCACCCGAGGAAGAACGGCCTATCGGCATTTACGGCCAGCGCCGACTGCGCTACTTGAAGCAACACCACAAAATCCTGTACTACAATCTGCTCACTTCCGGCAAGCTACATTCCCACCTCGCCGATGTAGAGGAAGAAGCACAAGCCCTCTTTTCTCGGCTGGTAAAAGAATACGCCGAAAAGGAAGGTGTCACGGAACAGCTCAAATCCGCCGACCAAATGAAGTGGGTGCAAAAGATGAATAGTATCAGAGTATGTGTAACGGGATCTGTGATTAGAGAACTGATTTTTATATAACGAAAATGGACTAACAACACTGAGTAATGTTAGTCCATTATTTGTTATGCACCTACTTGGCTAATCCAGTCACGTATGTTTATGCCTATTCTTTCGATATCACGTTCACCAAGTTCGCCACTATGCATGATAACATTTCTAGATTTTTCAAGGGTAGTAAAGATTTGCTTTGCCCATTCTAATGAAACAATGTGCACTTCAAACAAATCATAATTTTGTCCCATTATGTTCGCTAAATCAGCAAAGTCGACATAATTTATCATAGAAGTGCCTCGATGCGTGTGCCATTTGATCTTATCTTCTTCTGCTTTTCTACTATCCGCAGATTTTCTGATTTTATCAGATACGCATTCAGTCCACCAATTTTCGCCTTTGTTTTCCATTAATATTTTTACTACAAATTGACGAACCATATTTTCGAAGGCTGCAATTGCTGTGTAAACAGTAGCCATTACTTTTGCTGATTCAACACATTCATCATCTAGTAAATCTAATGATAGAGAATCAATATATTTTTGGGTTAGTGCAGCAGATGAAGAATGTTTGCTTACGACCCCCGAGTCTTCAAGTGATACCTTAGTCAATTCGCCTCGCATAATAAAGGAATATAATTTATCTTCGTTCATTTAATCACCATCACATTAAATGTTTTTTCAAACTTTGAAAAATGGCATCGTAAACAGCCATATTAGTTGTTTCAGGTAAATGTATTTGGATATTATAATGAAGATTCATGTCAGTAGTAGTCGGATCTGTTTTTGTTTGAGATTTTTCTGTATTATCACTTTTTAAAACAACATGAGGCGTTTCAATTTTATTTGTTTCTTCTGTTCCAACAGAATCCCAGTCAGCCAAATCACAAAAAGCTCTAAAAGTCATAGCCATTAATCCTAAAATTTTATCACTTTTTTGACCTTGTGTGATGGTTTTAAGTTTATTTTTCACTTCATCATTTGTTAAATTTTGAGCATCTTTACGAAGATTAAATAAATCTTCGTAAGCTTCCTCAATGCCTATTGCAATAATTCTACCAGTTTGAGTTTGATCCAAAAACTCATAATATCTCTGCAATGGTTGTCCGTTGTCATCTAATAAGCCTAAGGCTTTAAACATACCTATTACAAGACGATCATTACTACTCTTATATCCAAGGTCTTCGAGAAATTTATTCGTAAATCGTTCAGGAGCTTTTGCATTAATAACAGAGTTTATTATACTTTCTAGGTTTTTGGTAGAGGTTAAATATGAATTTGTAATTGCCATTTTTTATTTCTCCTTTTTAAAAACTTTCTGGTACTAAAGCCAGTTTGTTAATTGACTCATGAGCTCTTACGAGGGAATCGTAGACAGCCAAGACATCTTCAGAATCCCAAGTGCGTAGAGATTTTTCATCAATAACCCCAGCACTCTCACGGATAATCTTTGCAAGCTGTTCTTCGTCTGCCACAGCTACAACCGCCTGAACTGCGGCGTTACTTTGCGCTTTTTTGAGGTTCAGGATAAGGCTATCTATTGAGCCTTTGGACTGCACCTCAAACACATAGATCGCCTTGCCCATATTGCCGATTTTAGCTTCCCATACGGCATCTACAACCGCACCGGTGGTAATCTTAACTTCGGAACGGCTATCAAAACCGAGCAGTTCGCCGATGGCAACCAACTTTTCCTTAATCTCATCGTGGAGAGATTTTGAATCCTTCACGGTAACAGGTTTCTTGACTTCAGGGGTAGCAGGAGATACGGGAGACTTCTTTTCAGCGAGTGGTAAAATTTCATCCCACATAAAGTAATCTACTGCTAAAAGATCATAATCATCTGCACCGGCTTTTTTGAGTTCTGCGGCGATCTTTTTTGCAATAGCACATACTTCCGCATACTTCTTTCCGGTGTACTGATAGTTGTATTTCGGCATATCGGGGATATCAAGATAGCCATAACAAAGGATAGTTGTCTTATTAAAGATTACATATTCCTGCGGGTTTGCGTATGTAAGTAACTCGCTGATAGTTGCAGGCCCCATACCCTTTATAGATTTCAAAAATACATCCCAACGCTTTTCAATAGGATTTGTACTATATAACAATTCAGCCAACTGCTTTTTGAGCATGGCAAAACCGTTGTCGGCAATCATTTTGTCAACAACATATTTCTTGTTACCCCAAATAAGCATAGACCACAGCTTGCTGATGTACTCTAAGAATTCCTCCTCAGTCATAGCCAAAAGCTTATCCTTGGTAAACGACTGGTAATACTCTTTGCGCTCTTTGCGTTCAGCCCAGTTTTCCTCATAATATGCTGCATTAGACTTCTTTTTCTTTGTAAACTCAGCTATTGCTGAATTAAGTTTTTGTGTATTCATACAGCTTGCTCCTTTGTTAATTCAACTATTTTATCAAGTAATGGAATAAATCCATTGAATTCATCTGCCTCAAATTTATTGATTCTTTTTTCAAGTTCTTTTTTAATCTTATCTGGCAAATTAGGTAACATCTTAATTGGATGCTTACGATCTGGTATAACATCTTCTACAATCGCTTTGATAGTATCATCCCAAGAAAAATAATCTTCGATAAGGAAATCACCTTCGGTTACACCATCTTTATATGGAATAAAAGAAGTAGTTATATTATCTTGAACAATATCTTGATAATGAGCAACCCTTCCATCATTTTTAGATATACCTGTAATTGCTTGAACTCCATCTTTCCCTGCGTTGTCACGATCAAAGAAGACTACTATTTTTTTCGAATCAGGCACAAAAGCCTTAAGATTATCAATAAATGATTTTACGTTTCCCGCACCATTGGCATTTAAAAAATCTACATTTAATGATGCATAATCAGTAACCCTTGATTTGAGCATTTCCAATGCACGCTTAACATACATGACATCTGTTTTACCCTCAAAAACCACAAGAGGTCTGCTTGATCTTAACATCATTCCTTGTCCAATAACATCCCAAGATGTACCTGACAATTTCTTGATTTTTTCGATTTTTTCATCAGTTAAAATGGTTGATTTGCCGTTTTCAAGTTCTAACATCAGTAATTCTTTTTCGTTAGCTATTTGAGCCATAATTGGGGAATGAGTAGCTATAACAATTTGTCGATTAGGATATTCTCTCATCATGTTACAAAGCGCAGGTTTTCTTCCTTCGTGCAAATGAGCATCAGGCTCGTCCATAAGCACCAGAGTTTTCTCATCTGAAAGAATTTCAAGAACCGTCTTTACAAGAATAAGTTTCTTTTCACCTTCGCTCAATTGCTCAACGGTAATATCATCATCTATCTGTATAATAATATCTTTTATAATTTTCTCATTCTTGGGCATATACGCTTGCGTTAAATTTTGAAAAACTTCTGTATCTGTTATACCAATTTCAGCAAGAAGTTTATTTCCATTTTCGTCCACAAGTATATTACCATTTTCATCTGTGAGCGCACTATAAAAAATACTATTGCGCAAATCTTCTAAATTGCACTCAATTTTACTTTTGTGATCAGGATTGATTCGGTTTATAAAAGTTTTTAACAGCTCATTAGGTCAGTTTACAAGGAACTACACGCAGACCACGAAACGGGGGCTGCTGACAACAAATAAAGGCTGAGTATCAAGCACCGGGAAAGTGCGAGATATTCAGCCTGTTTTGTTGTCCGGGGTTTCCAAAGGGGCTTGCCCCTTGGCACACGACTTTGCTTGCAAAGTGTAGTGTGTTATACGCTCTGTCGGCGTTGCTGCGAAAATGCGGTTGCCGCCGGGGAGGGCAAGGGCATTTGAAGCAGCAGGAAAACAGGGCTGTGATTGCGTGGCGTGGAGCCGCAAGCGCAGGACTGGTTTCATCAGCAGACAGGGCGTATATGAAAGCCCCCGTCCCTCGTCTTACGCTGGACTATGGGACAAAGTGTCCCAGACGGATAGCCACATTCACGAGAAAACAGACAGGGTTTCTTCTCAAAATTGAAATGGGCGGGAAGCCATTTTAGGGCTTTCCCGCCTTGATTGCCTATCAGCAAAGGCGGGCGGAGCTGTCAACGGGGGGCTGTCGCTTCATCTGACCGTTGACTGGCTCGGCTGGCTTTGCTATCTTCCTGATAAACAAGAATTGTTATCTATCTGTCCAAGAATCAAAATAGTTTGCGCCAGTCATCTTCAATAGCCTGTGGAATATGGTAACTTTCGTATTCAGGCATAAATCCCTCATGCCAAATATGAAATTTTAAGCCGCTAAACCCTGTAAAAATATGTTGCGCTCTTTTTATTGGAGATGGATAGTAGCAAAAATTTATATGCCCAGCGGTTGTCCACCTTTTTGAACTAAGGATAGTCGGTTCCTCGTCAACAAAACGATTATATAATTTATTTTCTTTTGTTTTCCATGACATCAAATCATCATCGCCACAAAATAATGTCCAAACCACATCATTGCCAAAAACGCTTGGAAAATATTTTTGCTTTATTAAGTCCAGAAAAATATCGCTAAATGTAGTAGTTGGTTCAATAGTGTATGTGCGGGTATGGTTATCTACATCATCTGCCATACAAACACTTTCTCGACAAATTGACATATCCACTCTTTATCCCCCCTTATCTAATTCAGATATTATCTTCACTCATACAACACCGCCTACACCCTTTGCTTACTTTCTTCCCCGCTGTGGGTTTGGATTTTTCAGATTGCCGTTGACTAACCCGGCTGGCTTTGCTATCTCCCTGTTAAGCGGGAAGTTATCAATGTAATGTAGTTATTTATAAAGTTAATATTTTCATCTCCAAAATTGTTCTAATTCTTTATATTCTCCAAACCAAAACTTAAAGGCATCTTTATTTATACCGTCTTTACCCAACCAAAAATCTACAGGGTAATTCCAATCGGAACTGTGAGTTTTCCGGGGAGCAGATGCAAGGTTTGTATATTTTTTAAGAAAACCTTTATGTTCGTTAGTTTCCAAAATGCTGCAATAGCCCAAAGTTTCTAATAATGCTTTCCTTTGTTCTGTGGTAGATTTAAACCCTTTAATCTTACCAATTTTTAATTGAACTGTTTTCTTAACGGTATCTTTTTTATCTGCAGCTAATAGAATGGTAAGTATTTCTGAAAAGATTCTAAAATCGGATTCAGTTGGTTTGACAAATTCCGTTCTATTGGTTTGCAATAGATAATAATATAATGTTAACAAATCATGACCAATCAGACCTCCAACCTCCAGGAAACATTCCTCAATTAACTCTATATCCACTTTAACATCTATAACAGAAGAACAGTATTGGCAGGGTGTTCGACTTATTACAAACGCCTTATCTTTCTCATGTTTCTCATCAAATACTGGCTGTAGGGCAGTTGAATCTTTGCTTACAGCAAAAGAATGCATAGGATAACTTTGCATTATAGCAAAGACAGGTAAACCACTTCTGTAACTTAATTTATTCGTACTCAAACTGGATAAGAATAGCGAAGTATATTTCTTTTTATCACATTCTCTATACTCTTGAAAGATTCGCTCGATGAGTGCATCGTGTGTTAGATATTCTTTTGTTCCTAAAAGCCCCATCATATATACCCCATTCTATACAATTGCGATTTGTAATTTTCTTACTTTCTCCCCCGCTGGGGATTTAGATTTTTTAGATTGCCGTTGACTGGCTCGGCTGGCTTTGCTATCTTCCCGATAAATAGGAAAAATCAATGTTAAAAATTCTGTAGCAGTTATCATAATTTACTTTATCTTCTCCATGCCACCAGTTGAGCGGATAGGATAGACTTTGTCTTAAATCTCCGGTATCTCTCATCAACGGTGGGGTAAAGGAATGTATATATCCTTTATGCTCTGGTGTTTCCAAAATCCCACAAATAGCAAGTGTTTCAAGGATTCCGATAATCTCACTTTTATTGCAGGGCAATAGTTTACTTTCCTGAATTTTTTTACATAACATAATGCCAGTGGCTTGGTCGCTCATCGCAGATGATATTGATATTATTTCTTTCAAAATATTCTTGTCAATATTTGTAGGGGTTTGTTTATCCATATGAGCAAATTCATTAAGATAAAAAATGGGTTTTCCAATCCCACCCCAAATTCCGCCGCCTTGGTACTTAACCCAATTATAAAATGTTCTATCCAGCCGAGATGGAACTTTGTCTGTCCTACCTCTATCAAACATCAGCCAACTTACAGCATATATATATGATGCTAAAATATATCGATACTCCATATCACGAGTAGATAAACTATATAAAAGAGAGTTGGCAGCATCACTAAGAGAAATACATTTAAGACTTTGTGTCAAAATGCGTATAGCTTCTTCATGTGAAATAGATAAATCCTCTAAAATGGCTCCATGTTCTTTTGCATACGCAATTTCTTCAAATGATAACAGTTTTCGCTTCGTATCATCCATATAGTGCATCAGAATTTTTTTACTTTTCTTATCCATAAGCATTTTCCCTCATGTTAGTCTCTTAGTTCCCTTACTTCCTCCCCCTTTGTGGGTTGGGATTTTTGCGCAAGTCCGACTTCTCCGCAATCTTTTTCAGCCACTTCTTTTCTTCCTCGGACAACTTCTTCAAATTCAATTTAAGCCGCTTACAGATAAACGCCAAAGACGCTTGTTCCGGGTCGCCGTCCTCGCTGGCGACTTCGTCTGCGGTCTGTAAAAAATCTTTCAGCGGGTTATCCTCCGGGACGCTGAAAAAATCTTCCTTGTGGGTTTCCCGCAGGTCGAAGGCTATCTTGTTTATGTCCTGCTGTATCACATAGCGGCAAAAGCTGTCATCGTCAATATGGGCGGCGATAAGCTGTCGCAGCTGTGGGTCAGTCAAGCCGGGATTGTGTTGTTTCATAATCGTTGCACTCACGGCGTCCACAATGGCGTTTGCACTCTGTACCTGTTTTCCCGCCACGCCGTTCACATAGATTTCAAGGTCGGCCATGAGCCGGGGAAAATCCGGGTGGGTCGCCAGTTCACACAAAAGGGAATTGTCCACCCGCCCGCTTTTCAATAGTTCAATCATATCGTCGCTCAAACGCAGGTCTGCAAGATCGGCGTTTGGGTGATTTTTTGTTTGGGAACGGCCCAGCAGATAATCAACAGTCACTTCGTAAAACTTTGCTAACTCAATAAGGGCATAGTGGCTGATGTCTTTGAGATTGTCCCCCTCATAACTGCCTAAAGCAGATTTGGAGAGGTGCGTCTGTTCCGCAAGCTGTTCCAGCGTCAAGCCACGCTCCACACGCAGGTCTTTTAGTCGTTCTTGAATAGTTAGGGCCATACTCTCCCCCCTCTGTCCTCTGTTCTAAAATATCATCCAATCTTACCACGACTTTTTGATTTCTCTTAATAAAGCAACCGTAATATCTTTGGCAATACTTGATGCTTTTGCACAGTTTTTGTCAAAATTATCAACTCCGCTGTGTTTTTCAGTATCGGTCACACACCGAATGGCGATAAACGGTATGTCATTTGCATAGCAGACATGAGCGATACTGGCAGTTTCCATGTCAACCGTCAAGGGAGCAAATTCATCGTTTATTTTTTGCCGGCTCTCATCGGTTATAAACGATTCTCCCGTTACCATACGGCCCCAAACTACCTTTCCAGAAGTTGAAAGCTTGTCAACAGCAGACTTTGACATATCTATCAGCTTTGGGTCTGCCACAAAAAACACAGAATTCATCCACGGATGAAATTCCGTTAAAATGTCTGGCGCTACATCGTGGTAACAAACTTCTGTGGAGATAACTGTATCGAATATTTCAAGTTCTGGCTCCATACCGCCCGCTGTCCCTGAATTGATAATTATATCCACGCAAAATACATCTATCAAAAGCTGAGCGGCTATGGCGGCATTTACTTTGCACACGCCGGAAAACAGGGCGACAACTTCTACACTATCAATCTGTCCAGCATGGAATTTCAGCATAGCTTTTTCCGTTATCTTACAGTTGCTTATCAAGGGCAAAAATGGGGCGAGTTCTTCGTCACCCGCACATAAAATTCCGATTTTCATAGATTATTGTCCTCCTATGGCTTGAAAGCCAATTTTTATGTTTATTTTACCACAATTCCGAGAGCGTGGAAATAGGCAGTTTTCCGGGCGGATCTCCGACTTTATGGATATACGGGACGGACGGTCATTTAGGTGTAGACTTATTTTAGTTCATCGATGAACGGCACCTTGAAAACAGAATGACCGTCCGAAAAGGAATACCCCGGCTGGGGAAGCAC
>ENA-OPCN01002047-OPCN01002047.1-human-gut-metagenome-genome-assembly--contig:-NODE-2047-length-11972-cov-2.242595_pt1 | contig 11972 bp, 7 predicted proteins | sample MGYA00241567_ERZ501485 | MGnify/ENA primary metagenome ERZ501485 (study PRJEB25962, sample SAMEA2042579) | human gut metagenome | biome: human gut; feature: human-associated habitat; material: faeces...
AGATATCAACCGTTTTAACAATCAGGCTGCACTTGCAAAATATGCAGGTCTTGCCTGGACTCAGCACCAGTCTGGTGGTTTTGAAGCTCAAAACACAAGGCTCATCCATTCTGGTAACCGATTTTAAAGTATTATTTGTGTGAAGCTGCATTCTCTCTTGTAAGATGCGACAAGGAGTACTCTGACTTCTACCACCTCAAATACAAAGAGGTGAACAAATATCAACACAAACGTGCACTCGCATTAACTGCCCGTAAATTTGTGCGGTTAGTCTTTACACGGCTTAAAGACAATCGCCTATATCGTCCAGCAGAATAGAGAAATATGTCTGCTGTTAAGTCGCCCTGCTCATTTTTCAAAAACTTGGTCGACAGGGCTTAGGCAGGTGTTTTGCGTTTTTTGAGAAACAGGTCAAATATATATGATTTTTATCTCATTTCTCACTTGACATCACACCGCTGGACTCTATTTTAGTCTTCTTACATCCACATACATCGTACTCTTGCCTGCTCCAACTTTCACAATCTTCCCGTCATCCGTCAACTTCTTCAGTGCTCTCTCAATCGTTTTTTGACTCAGTTCCGGACACAGTGTCATAATATCCGACTTTCCTAATTTCACTAATGAACGTTCAATAATGCTGTATACTCGCTCCGGCGAAGTCATTTTTTTCTTTTCCAACAAGATGAATCGGTCTTCAAAATCTTTATAGGCATTTATGATAGTTCCCAATGTGTATCTGATAAATGGCATATAATCATTGGTATTCTCGTGCCAGTTTATTGAACTATCCTGCAATACTTCATAATATGTTTCCTTCGATTTTTCTACCACCATTTCAATACTGATATATTTACCAACCAAATATCCCGCTTTATACAATAGCAGCAAGGTCAGCAACCTGGACATTCGTCCATTTCCATCTCCAAACGGATGGATACATAAGAAATCAAGTATTACACATGGTATTACTAATAGTGGATCAATGTGCGTATGGTTGATTGCATCTTCATATTGCTTACACAAGCTTTCTATATATTCCGCTGTCAGAATTGCCGGAACCGGTTGAAATCTTACGCTTTTATTGCCAAATTCATCCTCTTCCTCTATATAATTATCTACCATCTTATAATGACCGCCATTACTGGATTCCGAATAACTGTAAAGATATTTATGAAGTGTTAAAATATCATTTGGCTTTAGTTGTATGTAGGAATAACTATCATGAATCATTCCCAATACTTCTCTATATCCTGCGATTTCTTTTTCATTCCTGTTTCTCGGTTCGCTCTTTTTCTGCACAATTTCTTTCAATCTGGAATCTGATGTATATATACCTTCGATTTTGTTAGAAGCCTCTGTACTCTGTATTCTTGCAACTTCCATCAATCTTTCCAAAATTTCCGGTTGCGTTTCTATATATAATTCCTGGCGTCCCTTATACTCATGAAGTGCTGAAATCATATTCATTACTTCAATTGTTATAGGCATTTCTTCTATTTTTCTGTAATTAATCTCTTTCATAGTCACTCCATTTCCTTTCTACCCCATTTTATCAAAAATGACATAGAATATCAACATTAATCTACCCCATTTATGTATTTTCTACCCCATTTTTGCTAATTTGGGGTAGAAAGAAACGATGTGGGGTAGTATCAAGCGAATTGCCGCACACTACCTTGCTCCTGCTGCCTGTTTTGGCAAAGCAGTTGTTTTCCCATCATCGGTCTTTTCCAGTCCTCGATTGTGAATCAGCAAATCTGTTGTCTTTTCCAACAAATCCTGCTCGCCGGATTCAAAAATAGCCACTCTGTACTTCTTCTCCTTACATTGCTCAATCAAAGGCTGTAAGCTGTCCATAACCTTTGGATCAGCTTTTTCCGCATTCGTAAGCCATACTAAGGCATACTTGCCCGCTTTGTTTACTGTCAACTCCATGCGAACCCTCCTTTACCTAAATGATTACCAAGTTTTGTCATCTTTATGCCGGCAATGATGAACAAACCTGATAGATTCATTTTAGTAAAACAGGCCGCATTCTTCATTGAGTCACAATTGAGTCCAAATTGAAAATGCTCAAATAGAATTTAAGTAATGAAATCCGAAAAATCTTTCAAAAAATAGCGCTCGCGTCATTCGAACACTTGTTCTGTATATGATTTTATGATATACTTCCCATATCGAAACGATTTACTACCATGAAACAAGTAACATAGAAGTTCACAAGACAGATTACAGGAGATGATTTCATTGAATAGAATTGATTTTCATAGTATAGCTACCATCCTTTTGAGCGGTTTAATTGCTGCAGACTACTCGCAAATGGATTTTATCTATATGTTGTTTGGCAGCTTTGACAACGATAATGTAGATTTTGCATTTGATAATGGATTGGTCTGTAAATAGATTAAAGGACAATCCCGCATCAGCCCCAAAATAATCAGTTATTACAACAGTGAAAAGAACAGAGACAAGTTCTGTAAAGATATTGAATCAGAATTATTGCCATATATCAGTGATGTTTCTTATACCATTTCAGCTATTCGAGACTTGGTGTTATGTGACATCACCACTTCTGATGAGAAAAAAGATGCCTTACTGACGCATTTTGATAACGCTCCGGCACATTTCATATGCGATGTATTGATATACGGAGTTTCCAGAAATTTTGTTAAAGTGGGAAATAAAGATTCCGGCTCTGCCTCTCCTCGTGTGGATGATGCAATGTACCTGCCTCTGCTTCCTAAACCAACAAAATATTTTACAGGACGCTCTAATGCCCTCCTTGAACTCCATCAGTTGTTGTACATATCCTGTACCTGCCTTTCTGCCCTGTGGGCGATTTGTTTTGTAAGTATAGGATATAAAAAATCCACCCAACTCTCATTGACTGAAAATTGAGCAGAAATTGAATCAATAATTTACATTATGAGAAGTTCCAGGATGGAACCGTGAAATGTATTGAGGATGAGATACCGTTTGAAGTGCCGGAAGGTTGGGCATGGTGTAGATTAACGGAGATTACTTTTGAAATCTTTGCTGGTGGAGATAAACCTGAAAATTACTCCAAGACACAAACAGATGAGTTTTCCGTTCCTATATTTGCTAATGGCGCCGAAAATGATGGTCTGTATGGTTTTACCAATAAAGCAAGAGTAAATAAATCTGCAATTACCGTATCTGCAAGAGGAACTATTGGCTTTTGCTGTATTAGGCACATGCCCTTTGTACCAATAGTGAGGTTAATTACTATTGTTCCTGCTGAGGGGATAAATATTGAATATTTGAGAATTGTATTCCAAGCACTAATTGAAACAGGGGAAGGCTCAAGTATTCCACAGCTTACTGTACCTGGAATAAAGCCTAAATTAATTCCGATACCACCATATTCAGAACAGACAAGAATATCCAACAAATTGATAGAAACAGAAAAAATTGTTTCAGCTGTTGAACTTAACCAAGAATCAGTAGTCAACTATATTAAGTTGGCAAAATCAAAAATCCTTGATCTTGCCATCCGAGGACAGCTTGTCCCACAAGACCCTAATGATGAACCTGCTTCGGTTCTGCTTGAACGCATTCGGGCAGAGAAAGAAGAACTCAAAAAAGCGGGTAAAATCAAGCGCGATAAGAAAGAATCTGTCATCTTCAAAGGTGAGGATAACTCTTATTATGAGAAGATAGGTAATGAAGTTCATAGCATTGATGAAGATATTCCTTTTGAAATTCCTGAAAATTGGCGTTTCATACGACTTAAAGAATTGTGGGAATTAATATCTGGAAGAGATTTATCTCCATCAGAATATAACGATAATCAAGATGGTATTCCATATATTACTGGGGCAAGCAATTTTAGAAATGGTAAAATCGAATTAGTAAGATGGACACCCTCTCCACAAGTAATTACAAAGCAGGGAGACTTGTTACTCACATGTAAAGGTACAGTAGGTGAAATGGCTTTCAATGATTTCGGAAACGCCCATATTGCCCGTCAAATAATGGCAATACGCAACACCTATGGTCTGAATGTAGAATATCTTTCTTTTTGTATAAGCTTTTATATTGAAGAGATTAAAGCAGTTGCCAAAGGCATAATACCTGGCATTTCAAGGGAAGATATTCTTAACCTTATACTTCCAATTCCACCGGAGAATTATCAAAGGTTAGTTATATCTCAAATCAGAAAGAGCAATCATACATTGTACTTAATAGAGAAAAGCCTCAGCTGAGGCTCTTTTCTATAAATGAAATAACTTCTTGCAGCTGTGTTACCTTCTCAACAATCTTGGACTGTTCATTTAATGGTGGTATAGGAATTATTGTTTCAGCCATTTCAGAACCAGAAATTTCTTTGAAAGTTGTTCCGGTTGCACGTTGAATTATATTGTCTGTTCTGGCCTTAAGAGAGTAATATAAATATGGACTCATAGAAAAGTCGTAAGGAACAACAGACTTAAATCCTTGATTGGTGCAAACAGGATTTGTTGCGATTGCAGTATAACCTATCGGTGCTCGGCTTGAAAATAAAATCGAATTTGTAGGAAGCATTTGAGCAGATGATGATTTCAAGCCGAATTCAGTGATGGTTCTGGAACCGTTAGAAATATACATACTATCATAACCACTGAAATCAGCAGGGGTCAACCAAGGAATATTCCCATCCCAATATTCACTAATATTGGTTTTAGGCGTTCCACCACCGACGATGCCACCAATGTGCTTGAGTCTTGCAAATGTCCACAACTCAGGCAGGTCAAAGGGGATTTCAGCATCAATACAATGAACCTTATCACCCACCTTCTCATAATAAGAGAATTCGACACTTTTACCTCTATAATTGATTCAGCGGATATCCGCAAATATATTTATGGAGGTGTCTTTATATGAAGACAGAAATAACTTTTGAAGATTACCTAAAAAAAGGTAATCTATCCGAAAACACCATTGAATCTTACCTGTGGACAGTGAATTACTTCACTACAAATTATGAGAAGGTTTCTAAGGAAAACTTGCTTGCCTACAAGGGCTATCTGATGGAACATTTTAAACCCAAAACTGTAAATCTGAGAATACAAGCAATTAATAAATATCTAGAATATTTAGAAAAGTCACAATTGCGACTCAAAGCAGTAAAGATCCAGCAGAAAAGCTTTTTGGAAAATGTAATCAGCAATGCCGATTATAAATTCCTGAAGAATCAGCTTAAAAAAGATGGCAATTTGGAGTGGTATTTTGTTGTCTGGTATCTTGCTGCGACTGGTGCTCGTGTAAGCGAATTAATTCGTATTAAGATTGAGCATGTGCAACTTGGATATTTTGATTTGTATAGCAAGGGAGGTAAATTACGTAGATTATTCATTCCGAAAATATTACGTGAAGAAACACTAAAGTGGTTGGGTGAAACCCAACGCACGTCAGGCTATCTATTTCTAAACAGGTATGGTAATCGTATAACGACTAGAGGTATTTCTCAACAGCTCAAGAATTATGCAGACAAATATGGATTGGACAGCAAAGTGGTCTATCCACACTCTTTCCGTCATAGATATGCCAAAAACTTTCTTGAAAAGTATAATGATATTGCATTACTGGCTGATCTTATGGGGCATGAAAGCATTGAAACTACTCGTATCTATTTACGACGTACCGCAAGTGAACAACAAGCACTTGTAGATAAAATAGTAACTTGGTAAGAAGTGCAGCCGCTTTTTGAAAGCGGCTGTTCACTATAGTAACATATTTGAGATATTGTCTATCTCAATAAATATTTTTGAAATATGCTGAGAAATTCGTCGTTGTTCCTCAAACGGAGGCAAAGGAAATACTGCTTTTCTCCCATCTGCAGTACCCAGTCGTGGCATTTTTACTCCATATGAGCAACGATTGGCATATTTCAAAAAAGTAGGTGACATTAGATAGTATAATGCATATTGTGGTTCAACAACATTTGAGAAATTCAACGGAAGAATTTCAGAGGTGCAAAATCCTTCCTCATCTGCAAGAACCACTTTATTTAGATAAGGACGCAACTTGCTATAAAGGACCTGTCCCTTTTTGAACAGATGCTTTGTACTAGACGAATTACGTTCATATTTCCTAATTTTATGTATAACTTTGCCGGAATCTTTTTCAATATCTTCGAGATCTAAAACCCACGCTTCCTCGTCAATATCTTTAGTATCTACATTAACACAGTTTCCATAATCACATATCTCACCTAAACAGCACAATTCCCAATTAATAGGAATGTCATCCAAATTCCAATCATTAATATTTTCTATTAATGTTCCGTTTTGTTGATAATAAGAGTTATCCTCACCACGGAAGATGATAGATTCCTTCTTATCACGCTTGATTTTACCTGCTTTGATAAGTTCTTCTTTCTCTGCCCGAATACGCTCCAAGAGAACAGAAGCTGGCTCATCATCAGGGGACTGTGGCACAAGCTGTCCTCGAATGGCGAGGTCAAGGATTTTCGATTTGGTTTTGGAAATTAGTATTTGTAAATTATCTTTATTGTTTTGAATCTCTTCAGCATAAATACATGCGTTTTTAACTGCTTGCACAATATTTTCCTGTTCCTTTAAAGGAGGGAGGAGACAAAGATAATTCATTGCAGCAGATATTGTAATTGTATCAACAGTTGTTCCTTTCGAATTATCTTTCATTTGTGCTTGGAGAAAGCTGGATTCGAGTAATATACGTGCGAATTCAGAATTTACAATTCCGGTTCTGTTTTCAAAACACAGAACACTCGCATCTTTATAATAGAAACAATCAGTTTCATTAACAATATATATTTTTCCAATGGTACCTACACCAGAGACCATTAAATCTCCTGATTGAGGAACCCCACATTCTTCTTTGACACGGATATAGTGCTCTTCGGAAATAAAAAGTTCATTTTCAACAAATCCATTATCTGAAAGCTTAACAATTTCACGAGCACGATAAAATGGAACACCTTCTTCTCTCCAATCTGATTGGCGAACACGTTTGGCAGAACATACATGAAATAACTTATTTAATCTACACCATGCCCAACCTTCCGGCACTTCAAACGGTATCTCATCCTCAATACATTTCACGGTTCCATCCTGGAACTTCTCATAATGTAAATTATCCTCACCAACAAAGATAATGGTATCATTTTTAATATCCTTAGGTTTTAACTTACCCTCCTTGACCATCTGCTGTTTTTCAACTCGGATTCGTTCCAGCAAAACAGAAGCAGGTTCATCGTTTGGATCCTGTGGAACTAATTTACCGCGAGTAGCAAGGTCAAGTATTTTTTGTCGTAATGCTTTTGTATCCATTATTCTTCCACCTCTCCTATAAGTGCTTCCAATTCCGCAACTGCCTTAGATATGTTGGATGATTTTTCCTTTATTTGTTCTAACAATTCTGCAAGAGTGTAATCATCTGTCCCCGAATCACTCTTCATCCATGTAATATCAAGACTTGTTTTATCCCTTGCTAAAATTTCATCATATGTGAATTTTCTCCATCTTCCATTCGGATTTTCTTCACTATATGTTTCTTTACGTGCTGACAAATCACCATCCGCATAGCAAGCAACAAAGTCATCAAAATCTTCTTTCTTCAAACGATTTGTCTTTCCAAATGATGGCATGTCATTTCTGAGGTCATATATCCAAACTTCTTTAGTATTAGCCTTATCCGTTTTACCTCTCGTAAAGAATAATACATTGGTCTTTACTCCCTGAGCATAGAAAATACCGGTAGGCAATCTAAGGATTGTATGCAGATTACATTTTTCCATAAGGTCTTTACGAATTTTTTCGCCATCTCCATCTGCAAATAAAACATTATCCGGCAATACAACTGCTGCTCTTGCTTTGCCATCTGTATTCAAGCTTCTGTAAATATGCTGCAGGAAATTGAGCTGCTTATTGCTGGTTGGGAATGTAAAGTCGTCTCTTGTAGCACGTTCTCCACCCTTCTTGGTTCCAAAAGGCGGATTCGTTAATACTACATCATATCCTTTCATTTCTTTTCCAGCATTAGACAAAGTATCTGCCAGCTTTATTTCACCTTCAATATCATGTAGCATTGCATTCATCAATGCAAGCCTATGTGTATCATGCACAAGCTCACAGCCGGTAAACGCCTCTTCTCTTTCGAATTTTGCAGTATCCGCATCTAATTGGAATAAATCATCTGTATTCTCTCTCACATACTGGCTTGCAGAAATCATAAATCCAAACGTTCCACAGGCTGGGTCATTACAGCGTTCTCCCGGCTGTGGTTTCATCAATCTTGTCATCACATCAATAAGGACTCTAGGTGTAAAATACTGACCTGCTCCGGATTTCTTTTCGTTCGCATTTTTCTCCAATAATCCCTCATAAAGATTGCCCAACCCCTCTTCACGAGCTGAAAACCAATCAAGTCCATCAATCGTCGTAATAATTTTCTCGAGGTTCTTCGGCTCCTCAATATTAGTTGCGGAACCCTGATAAATTTCTCTTACGCGTCCTGTACAGTTTTCTCCCAGATGATTCAGCAATTCTTTGTAAAATTTCTTTAATTCAACACCACTTTTTGATTTTAATACATCCCAACGATAACCTTCCGGTATCTGCTTCTCTGCACCGGTTTCCTTTGCCATTTTAAGAAACAGAATATATGTAAGCTCAGTTACATACTGATGATAGGTAATTCCATCATCTCTTAATACATTACAGAGATTCCAAAGTTTTGATACGATTTCTTGTGTTGTCATGCAGTTCTTCCTCCATCATCATATAGATACTCATTGAGTTCTAAAACGACACTTTCTAATTTGTCACTAAATATTTTATTTATCTTCGCAAATCCACCCTGCGATTTGAAACGACTGTCCTCATCAAATACTGTAATATTCAGTACTGATTCATTCAGCAAATAATCTTCCATTCTCTTAATCCAATTTTGTTCCTGCATAGTAAAAGAATGTGCTTTTCGCAATCGATCCACAGCCTTTCTAATTCTTGCCTCATGGCCGATAAGCACTGAACCTATAGCATATCTGCGAATCAAGCTTATAATATCTGCTGCCATTTCCTCATTTGTCAATTGTGATATTGCCGTATTTAATTGCTGTGTTGTATATCCCTCTCTATCCAACGTAAGCATCAGGGACTTCAAGCTATCCCTGGTAAGTTCACGCGGATTTGTACAGATAATTTTTAATGCTGCAATCTCATTGATATTATTTTGAATATAGCTTGAGAATGCATCTATGTAATCTTCTGGGCGGACATCTTTATTTCCGTAACCCCTTCTCTCTTCAATAAAAGTATCTTGTTTATCAGAAATAACAACAGGTCTGCCACCATTTGGCTTACTTTCCTGAAGCATACGAAATAAATCGTAATATGCCAACAATCTCTTTTTAGCATCTTCCGGACTGCGTTTTTGAATATCAACTACAAACTGTGTCGGGTCCATTCCTCCTGACATATCAATGAAATGCTCCATCGTTTTTGCATCAATATTTTTCTTTTTACGCTGTAGCTTTGCGATTACCTGATTAATCTGATTCTTTACGTGTGCTTCATCATTCAATTCCTCTAAACCATCTAATAACTGTGTAAATGATGTGCTTGGATTTGCTACTACTGGTTTCATTGTATTGACATCCTCTAAAGCATCGTAAACACCAACAGGGTCATAAATATCAAAATGTGTCTTGTGAATCTCTTTGCACAAACGTGTAGCACGTCCCAACATCTGCTCAAACAAAATACGGGATTTAACACGGCGCATAAACACTAACGTTGAAATCGAAGGTACATCAATACCTGTTGTCAACAAATCAACCGTGACAACAATGGATGGATAATCTTCATTTTTGAAACGCTTTATTGCCTCTTGTATTTTCTTTTTATTTCCGTTGGCTACACTGCCAGTAATCTTCATAATTGCATCATTATCAACACCATATTCTGTGTAAATATCCTTGAGTATTGATACAATCATATCTGCATGGTCATCATTAACAGCATAAATCAATGTTTTCCCCTGTTCCCTCGGGGATTCTGGATCTATATTTTTTGCTATTTCTTCCAAAACCGTTCTATTAAAGGATTCTACTATAACCTGCTTATTAAATGAATCTACATCAAAATCCAGTTCATCCTCTATCAACTCACTATTTTCGATTTCTCCGGTGATTGGGTCATATATTGTAACCGCATCACCCTTTTTATAATGAATACCTTCTGTATTTAATTTAGTCTTTAACTCATGAGGTGCATCATGATCTACCAAATATCCCTCAATAACAGCCTCACGATAGGTATATTTAAAAACCGGTTCTCCAAAGATTTCTGTAGTCTGTAATGCCGGTGTTGCTGTAAGTGCAATTTTCACAGCATTAAAATATTCTATAACTGACCTATACTTACTCTGATATTCTCTTTGGTCTCTATAAAGAGCCTCATCTTCTCCCATTTCTTTGTCTAGGATGTATCCGCGGTGTGCTTCATCTATTATGAGCAAATCATAATCTGAAACAGCAGGCATGGTTTCACCATCATTGTACATAATTCGCTTAACCATTCCCTGAACAGTCGAAATGTGGATACGAGTCTCCTTATCAATTGTTTTGTCTTCTAAACCTTTAATATTATAAATATCATCAAGCGTGAGGAGATCTTCCATTTTTACTTCTTCGAAAACATCCTGAGCCTGTTCTCCTAATGCTGTACGGTCTACCAAAAATAAGATGCGACGAAATCTCTCTGTCTTAAGGAATCGGTAAATCATACCTAATACAGTTCTTGTTTTACCTGTACCGGTAGCCATTGCTAATAATGCGGTTTGCTTTCCGCTAATAACAGCCTCTTCTGCCGCCCTAATTGCATTCAGCTGATAAGGTCTCAAATTCAGTCCGTCTTTATCTGTCAAAAGGTCATATGACATTTCCTTCAGATTCTTATTCTTACCTTCTATATCCGCAGCAAGCAATTCTTCCATTCCATCGGGACTCATCCAGCCCCGTAATGCCATCGGCGAATTATCCGGTTTCCTTAAATCCAAAAACCAGATACCAGATTTTGTCTTATACTGCTCAAGGTAAGGTCTTCCATTTGTTGCAAAGGTAAATGGAACTTTAAATTCTCCCCATGTATCTATAACGTATTTCTCATCTTCTTTTCGAATACATCTTGGATAGTCTTTTCCTTGATAATCAATAACAGAAGGGATATCCTTATGAATAGCTTTTGCTTCGATAATACCAACTAATTTCTCTCCTACAAAAAGTGCATAATCTGCATATCCTCTATTTCCCACTTTAGAATTCGTAGGATATTCAGCGATTGCGAGATTTCTACCTTTTGTAGGACGAGTTCCCTTGGAGTAGCGCAGATTTTCGGTATCTGCATCCCATCCTACCATTCGTAATTGTTCATCAATCAAGAAACGAGTTTCCGCTTCTGTTTTTGGTCTTTGATTGGCTGCTTTATAAGCTTGCTTCTTACGCTCTGTCTGTTCAATAATCGGAGCCGCTGCTGCCATTTGTTCTGCTAACTTTGTGAGTTCTGATTCCTTTTTCTCTTCAGCCTCTTTATCAACTGTACCTAATACTGTATTTTCTTCCGGCATGACAAAATCTTTATGAGAATAATTCCAATCTCCATAGGTCTGCATAAACCATTCACAGAGACTGTGTGCCATCGGCAAAAATGTTTTGTCATCTGCTATCGAAGCATAATTTTCATGTACTGCTTTATTTCTTACCTTTCTAAGACCATGCAAAATAGCAACTAAATCACTTGTAAGTAACCCTTCTCTACTTAATTTGTCTATACGTGCAACTGCTGTGTTATCATGTGGAAATGCAATTCTATCATATGTAAACATTAAATTTACAATAGTTTCTCCAATCATACCCAACTTCATTAAACATGAATTTGAATCAGAGTAACAATATTTCTCAGCCATTTCTCCAAAATTTGAAAGAA
>ENA-OPCN01002073-OPCN01002073.1-human-gut-metagenome-genome-assembly--contig:-NODE-2073-length-11839-cov-1.758401_pt1 | contig 11839 bp, 10 predicted proteins | sample MGYA00241567_ERZ501485 | MGnify/ENA primary metagenome ERZ501485 (study PRJEB25962, sample SAMEA2042579) | human gut metagenome | biome: human gut; feature: human-associated habitat; material: faeces...
AGAGCATCCTTTTCCTTATCAAGCTGCTTAGAAGTAGTACCAGAAGCAACTAATGAATGGAAACCAGAGATTGCACCACATGCAATAGTAACAAACAATGCCGGGAACATAGTTCCAAGAGAAACACCAGAACCAACAGTACCCTTATCAACGAAGCTGGTAAAAGCCGGAATATCAATAGTCGGATGAGCACCGAATATTCCAATAATAGCGACGATCATCATGCCATACAGTAAGAAAGAGCTTAAATAATCTCTTGGCTGAAGTAAAATCCATACAGGTGTAACAGATGCGATAGCAATATAGATACCAACAATGATCATCCATGTATCACCACTTAAGTAAAGCGGATGCCAGTTCAGACCAATTGCCATACAGGCAATAATAACAGCAACACCGATTACAGTAGCGATTGCGATATGTACATTTTTTCTGTAAACAAAGAAACCAAAAGCAATGGCAACTACGATAAACAGAATAGAAATCATAGCAGTAGAAGCATTTGCGGAGCTGGCTGCAACATCAACTGCACCATCAGCAGTATAGGTAGCCTTAAAAGTGTTTGCAACGATAGAAGCAAATGCAGCTACAACAAGAATAAGTGTCAGGTAAGCAAATGTTAAGAAAAGTCTCTTTGCACGCTTGCCAATAGAAGTTTCGATGATCTCACCGATTGACTGACCCTTATTTCTTAAGGATGCAAATAATGCACCAAAGTCATGAGTAGCACCGAAGAAGATACCGCCGATCAAAACCCACAGCATAACAGGAATCCAGCCAAAAACAGCGGCCTGAATAGGTCCGTTTATAGGTCCTGCACCAGCGATAGATGAAAAGTGATGTCCCATAAGGACAGGAGCCTTAGCCGGAACATAATCCTGACCATCCTCCATTGTGTGAGCAGGAGTCTCTTCCTTATTTTCACCAAGTCCCCACTGCTTTGCCAGCCATCCGCCATAGAAGATGTAACCAGCAACTAAAATGGCAACGCCTACTACGAGAAGTACAACTGCGTTCATTTGTGTTTCCTCCTTTTTTTCGTGACAGAGAGGAGGGTCTGCTTTAGCGGTCGTCCCGCCCAGTTTGTGTAAATCCTTTTCGAAGTACAGTCATATGCTGCGATACGGTAATCCATCCAACCATAAAGCGACATGCGATAGTCTCTGTGACAGCGTGTCTTTTTAATAAGCTTAGGCACTTCAGGGGCTATAGACTCTGCCAGAAAAACGACAGACACATAGGTGTACATGTGGTCCTTTTTCGGCTCCACACGTGACAAGCCTTCCTCAAGCAGTGCATCGTTGTAAGTGCGAAAAGTCTCCTCATCCAAATTGCCAGTTCGTACAAAGAAGACATATTCGTGAGCTTCAGCGGCCCACAGCTGAGCTTTTTTGACCAAGACATACTTTTCAGAAAAAGAATGAAAAGAAGCCTCAGCCGCAACTGAAAGATCCTTGTAAGAGGTATCACGGATGATGTCAAAGTAGTCGCTGTAAGATAACAGCAGCCTCTCAAAAAATTCGTCTGAAGTCAATTCCATAATAACCTCCCAGCCTCTGTCAATGATAAATGTGATAAAGAAATTTTTATCCTGATAAGCGTATCACAAAAAAAATCAAACGACAAGGTGCGAATTTAATCTAAACTTAACATATTTTATCCTTTTTTTATAAATAGCATAATTAAAATCATAATTTGTTGATTAAAAAAAGTAAGTATGGTATCCTTCTTCATGGAAAAAAAAGATATCCGGGGGAAAGAAAGTGATAACATGGCTGAAAAAACATCTTGCCTTTGACAAAAACAAAGACGCAGACATACAACTAAAAGAGAGCACGCGTGCTCTTAAAAATCCAGGATGTGGCTGGTATCATATTTACACCTTTGATCTCTCAAAAGAAAACTTTCTTTATATAGATTGTAAGGAAGAAGAGCTTGTTCTTCTTCTCATTGATATTCATGCGTTTCGTGGCTGCGAGCAAATTCCAAAAGAAGCACTTGAATATTTTTCTAGTATACTCACCTTCTTTGAAGAGCACGATAAAGGAATAATCCTTCGCATCGTCTACGATACAAAAGGACGAGGAATGGAAAACGAGCCATCATCAATCAAAATCGTCAAAAGTCATATGAAGCAGTTAGGAAGCATCATATGTGAGCATATGAGCAAAAAGGAGAGTCTGCCTGGAAAGATTCTAGTTCATCAGGGACTTTTTGTCGGCAGCTGGGGCGAGATGCATGGATCCAAATTTCTAAGTACAGCCCCTATGACAGAACTTGTTCAAACACTTTATGAGGCGATTGGTGGCATCTGCCCGATCGCAGTGCGAAAGCCAGAGCAGCTTCGAAGTATCGCAGAGCAGCTAGAATTAGAAAAGAAAACGGCGGTTTCCCTCACTCTCTTCAACGACGGCATTTTTGGTTCCGAAACTGATCTTGGCACCTACGGTACTGAACCTAGGATAGACAATAGTAGTAATAATCGAGCTTGGGCACGTCAAGACGAATTAGACTGGCAAGAGACGCAGATGCAGCGAAGCTTTACTGGAGGCGAGGCAGTAGGGATGCCTGACGTCATAAATGAAGTCTCGCCAAGAAGTACAGCTAACAGTCTTGATTCTAGCCTCATGATAAGAGAACTTGATCAAATGCACGTAAGCTACCTAAACAGCACTTACAGACAAGAACAACTCAATGCGTGGAAAAATCAAAGCATGACTTGGAACGGCGAAACGATCAGTGTCTACGACTATATCGGTCGTCACTTAGGCTACCGCTTTACCGTTATAAATGTCAAACAAATAAAAAACAAAGAAGCAAAGAAAGCCCCAAAAGATCTTCAGGCACAGAGCAGTACCGACAATATCAGCCATTACACAATGCAAATTACAATTCGAAACACAGGCTTTGCCAATCTGTGTGAAGAGGCCGAGTGTAAATTACTTCTTGTTTTGCCACAAGTAGTTGAAGCATCTACGCAGATGCCTGAACAGACATCTAAACAAATACTTGTACAAAGACCAAAACAGAAGATTCAACAAGATATTACGATAAATTGTGACCCTCGAACTTGGGATAGTGGTAGAGATACAGTGATTGCGTGCAGCATCTCAACAGAGCTATGGCAACCGCAAAAAGCTCAAAAGCAATCACAAGCAGCTAATTTTTACCTACAACTTACAAGAAAAAGAGATGGTCGCCTTATCAGCTTTGCAAACGAAAATACCGATGTTGAATTCGGCCTTCTATTATTGGAAAATTAGCTTCCCCACCTCATATGGTAGGTTAAAATTATTGTTTCGATTATTAAAAACAAAATTGTTAAAACATAACTCTATTGGCATCCTCTAAAATATTTGCTATACTAGAAACTATCTGTGATTCACAATAATAATTTGAGATGGAGGCGGAATCATGCAAATAAAGTTGGAGAACATAGGAATTGTCAAAAACTCTTCAATTGAATTGAATGGGTTAACTGTGATAACAGGTAAGAACAATTCTGGAAAATCAACAGTAGGAAAAACGCTGTATGCACTATTGGATGCAGTTAGCAATATTTCAGAGAAATATGAAATAGATCGCTATAATTATATGGTAAAGATCCTTGAAGAAAATCAGTCAATGATGTCGGTATTTCGTTTAATAAAATATGGACAAATGATGGAAGATAGCCCGACAGACGACGATATATTGAGAAAATATTCTTATTTAAAAAAATATATTAATAAAGATTATAAAAGAAAAACAAATTCAAACTCAAGAGAATTAAAGTTATTTATAGAAGAATTAGTAAATGAATTAAGTGAAATAAAAAAGAAGGTGGTTTTTTCAGATCCGAGTTGGAATAAAATCGGTGAAAATATTCCTGAGGAAGATAGAAAAAAAATAGGGGCAGAAATACAAGATTTATTTTGGTCACAATTTGATACTGCATTTCTAAACTTAACTAAACTTCTCGAAACCATAAAAAGAGACCCTCAGCAAATTGTTTATACAAAAGAAAGTATCAATCAAACGCTTCGAAAAGAATTTGCGGGACAGATTCAGCCGGTTAGAGGGCAGAACGGTTCATCTATCATTTCACTGACAGATGGAGATAAAGTTTATTTTTCTCTTACGATTGAAAATAATAATCTGGTAGATGAAAATAACAATAAATTTATGGCTGGCCAATACAAGAAAGTGTATTTGGTGGATGATCCATTTATTTTAGATAATTTAGAGAGAGATCAAAAACTGAATCAGTTATTTGCTTTCGACAGCGAGGAAAGTTTTCTTAATTCAGGACATATTTTATCTCATAATGATAAATTGCGATTGACATTGACACAAAATAAACAGCAGTCAATTTTTGAACAGACCATATTAAACGACAAACTAAAAAACATTCGCAAGAAAATTGATGAGATTCTTCCGGGAACCTTTGATTTGTCCTCAGAAGGCCGTTATTATGTTCAGAATGGAATGAAATTACAGGTGTCAAACCTAGCAACTGGATCAAAAATGTTCTCTATTATAAAAATTTTGTTGGACAAAGGAGAACTTGATGAGTCTACAATGTTGATTTTGGATGAGCCAGAAGCCCATCTTCATCCAAAGTGGCAAAATGCTTTTGCAGAAGTAATTGCACTGTTAGTGAAAGAACTTGGCGTGAATGTATTGTTGACAACTCATAGCCCCAATTTTGTATTAGCACTAGATGCCTATATGCGTAAATACAAATTGGAAGAGAAGAGCAACTTTTATCAGACTGAGATACTAGAAGATGGGTTTGTTCAGTATAATTGCATGGATGATGATATGGGAAAGATCTATGAAGATTTTCTTAAATACCTTTCTGAGGTCAAAATGCTTCGCAATTATTATATGCATCATGATGAAGAGGATACAGATAGTGAGGCAGATGGGGAAGATGAAGAGGAATAAGTATGGCAGCACAAGATGTTAAAAATTACGCAGATGAAAACTGGAATCAATATTTGGAGAGCATAACCGAACTGTCAAAAGAACAAAAAAATGGGAATGCATTGGTAACATCCGATAGGCAGATGTATAATTTTGATAAGATAACAAAGAAAATTTACGCAAAAAGATCAAATGGTGTGCCAACGTCTGCAGATGCATTAGCGTTTTCAAAAAAGCATATTCAATTTGTCGAATTCAAATCGGGTTTTAAAAAGAAAATCACGAAGAATACGATGGACAAGGAAAAAGCTAAATGCGATAAGACAAATGCATTTTGTAATGATTATTGGAATCTATTCTTTAAAAATCAAGAGACTGAGACCATAGGATTGATAAATTCTCTTCAGATGAAGGCGGCAGACAGCTATATGACATTGGAAAAGCGGATTCTTCCAATGTGTCAAAGTGATATAGACCGCGTATTGGTTGATTTGTGGGTCATAATTGATGAGGATGAAATCGACTATATGGAAGATACATTAGCAGATTTGGCAGGAAAGCCAACTTCAAAAGACAATATATTCAAAAAAGTTGAAAGTGCATTATCTCGTTTTCTTAGGCAAAAAGATGCAAATGGAAATCAGTACTATTATGAGAGTATTCATGTGCAGTCAGCTAGAGATTATGAGAATTATTTGAAAAATTTGTTACAGAAATAAAATAGAATCAACAGCTTATGAAATAAAATTACAAGAACTAAAATAGTTAAAAAAGATGCTTGCCAATCATCCCAAATTGTGCTATACTTTAGTACTTGAAAGCGCCAACGCGCAAAAGCAAGACTAAAAAGGTAAAGTAAGGTCAGAGTGTAAGGTAAAATTAAGCACTCAATCAGACCCAAAAAGGAGACCACCACTATGAATATGGAATTTTACAGAAAGCTTCCGACTCCAAAGGAGTTAAAGGAAGAATTTCCTGCCAGCGATAAAATCCAGAAAATCAAAGCAGAAAGAGACGCAGAGATCCGCGCCATCTTCGAAGGCAAGAACGATAAGCTGCTGCTTGTCATTGGACCATGCTCCGCCGACAGAGAAGACGCCGTATTAGAATATATTGGACGTTTAGTAAAAGTACAGGAAAAGGTAAAGGATAAGATATTTATTATCCCGCGTATCTACACAAATAAGCCGCGTACAGTAGGTACAGGTTACAAGGGCATGCTTCATCAGCCAGACCCGGAGAAAAAGGAAGATATGCTAAAGGGCATCATCTCAATCCGCGAGCTGCATAAGCGTGCAATCGAAGAGACAGGCTTTACATGTGCAGACGAAATGCTCTACCCAGAAAACCATCGTTATCTGTCAGATCTTCTTTCATATGTTGCCGTAGGTGCACGTTCAGTAGAAAACCAGCAGCATCGTCTTACAGCGTCAGGACTTGAGATTCCTGTCGGCATGAAAAATCCGACAGGCGGTGACATCAGCGTCATGTTAAATTCCATCGTGGCAGCACAAAACAGCCACACATTCCTCTACAGAGGCTGGGAAGTAAAGAGCCACGGCAATCCATACACACATGCAATCCTTCGCGGCTACGTAGACAAATTTGGAAACAACATGCCAAATTATCACTATGAGGATATCAGAAATCTCTACGAGCAGTATCAAAAGAGAAATCTGTCAAACATGGGAGTAATCATCGATACAAATCATTCAAACTCCGGCAAGCAGTACGAAGAGCAGATTCGTATCAGCAAAGATGTTATGCACAGCTGCCACATCTCACCAGAGATGCATCATTTCGTAAAGGGACTCATGATCGAAAGCTACTTAGAGGACGGCAGTCAGAAGGTAGAAGAGCACTGCTATGGAAAATCCATCACCGATCCATGCCTTGGATGGGATAAGACAGAAAAGCTGATTTATGATTTGGCCGATTTATGGTAAATTTTAAGAAAAAACGTTATAGTTTGCCGAAAAACGTTGTTGACAGAAAATGCGAAAAGTAGCATAATAAAATAAGGGACAATGGTGAGTGTCAATCGCAAGGAGACAGTGTTCAACATACTGTCTCCTAAGTTTTGTTTACAAACATCAAGCTATTGAACCGATTAAATTTAGTAAAAAGGAGAGATTTCATCTATGGAGATGGAAAAGAAAGTCAGCCGTTCACAGCCGCAGACGCAGGACGTGATTGATTTAGTAGAGGTATTCCACCTGCTGCTTCACAAATGGAAGCTATTATTTGTGGCTATTTTAGCAGGCTCCGTTCTTGGTGGTGCCTACTGTACGTTTCTGCTTGAGACAACTTACCGCGCAGAGGCAAGTCTTTACATTACCAGCAGCGAATCCCTTCTGTCATTTTCCGAGCTGCAGTTAAGTTCAGCGCTGACAGAGGACTATGCGTACATAATCAAGAGCCGTACCGTTTTGGAACGTGTAATCGACGAGCTGGGACTGGATATGGACTACAAGCAGTTAGGAGATCTTGTCGGCGTTACAAACCCAGATTCCAGCCACGTTATCAGCATCAGCGTAACAACAATGGATCCTGAGATGAGCCGCAACATTGCAAACTCCCTGTTAAACGTAAGTGTTGAGCAGATCAATCAGATTGTAGGAAACGGTATGCCGTCTGTCATCGATGAGTCCGTTATTCGTGCCGTAGTTACACAGAAGCCATCCATGGCGAAGTACATCGTACTCGGTGCTATGCTTGGATTTGTACTGGCAGCAGGTATTTTAATTGTACGTATGCTCATGGATACCACAATCAAATCCGAAGACGATGTGGAGCGTTATCTTGGAGTTCCGCTTCTTTCTAGTATTCCATATGCAAAGAATTTTGGAAAGGAGGAGAGAAAATGATCGATTCCGTACAAAAGCTTGGAGGTAGTGCACGCAACATTACAGTATATCCTCAGATTGCAGATCTTCCATATGCAGCACAAGAGGCCATCAATATTCTCCGTGGAAATATTCAGCTGAGCGGAAATGGAATTAAGGTAATCGCAATCACCAGCTCACGCAAAGAGGAAGGTAAATCTTCCGTAGCAGTGCAGTTAGCAAAGAGCCTTTCAGCACTTAATAAGACAACAGTATATTTAGACTGTGATATTCGTAAATCAAAGACACTTCGCCGTTACAAAATTAACGAGCAGGTTGTCGGACTGACAGAATACCTTTGCGGAAACTGCCGTTTAGAAGATATCGTTTATCAGACAGATAATCCATATATGGACATGATTTTTACAGGCGCTGTTGCACCAAATCCAAGTGAGCTTTTAACAGACGATTTATTTGAGGAACTGTTAGATGCATTAAAGCAGTCCTACGACTACGTTATTGTCGATACGCCGCCGATCAATGCCGTCATTGATGGTGCAATCGTCAGCAAGCGCTGTGATGGTACAGTAATAGTCTTAGAGCAGGCAGTTACAGAGCGCACAGAGGCAGTTCGTATGAAAAAGCAGCTTGACTACGCCGGAGTTAAGGTAATAGGAGCCGTATTAAATAAGGTAGGCGCTGATCCAAACGGTTATGGTTACGGCTACGGTTATGGCCAGGAGCCGGATAGCAAAGACAAAAAGAAGAAAAAGAAAAAGTGAAGTAAAAAGGCATGAGTGGACAAAGAAATGGTCATAGACATCATCACGGAAGCCGCCGCAGAAAGCAAAAGCGTAAGATGATGCTCGTGTGCACACTTGCAGTAGTTTTTGTAGTGTGTCTGCTTGGCTTTGCAGTAAAACAAAAGCTCGACCGCCAGAAAAGTTATCATGTTTCAGGCTCAAATTCTATTGACGTAGGCGCCGGATACCGTTATACTGAGTACAACGGTAAAAAGTATCAATACAACAACCGTGTAACGACACTTCTCTATGCAGGTCTTGATACTTACGATGAGCTAAAGCAGACAGCAACTTATGGTGACAAAGCAAGAGCAGACAGCATCATGCTTATCGTGTTAGACGAAGTAAGTAAGAAGATATCAGTTGTTGCAATCAACCGCGATACGATGACAGAGGTTCACCGTTTCAGCAGAAATGGAAATGATCTTGGCACCTATGTAACACATATTGGCTACGCCTATGCTAATGGAGATGGCGGCAAGGCTAGCTGTGAAAATTTAAAGACAGCTGTAAGCAGTCTTATAGGAGGGCTTCCGATAAGCGGATACATTGTATCAAACCTGAACTCAATAGCAATGATAAATGATCTGGTAGGCGGTGTTACAGTTACCGTGCCAAATGACGATCTGGCATCTAAATACCCAGAGCTGACAGCAGGCAGTATCGTTACACTGGACGAATCCAATGTGCGTGCCTACGTGCAGCAAAGAGATACTGAAGTTGACTTTAGTAACGAAGGACGTATTGAGAGACAAAAAAGCTTTGTCTTGTCGTTTATGGATTCGTTTGGCAAATTAGTAAAGGAAAATTCAACGCAGGTATGGGACAAGCTTGAAGAAAGCAGCGACTGGATGCAGACCGACATTACTAAAAACAGATATCTATCCCTGGCAGATGCATTCAGCCAGACAAGCCTTACGCCAGACAGTTACTATATACTGAAAGGCGAGGATCAGCTTGGAGAACTTCACGATGAGTTCTACTATGATGAGGATGCACTTCAGGAATTGATAATAAACCTTTTCTATAGGGAAGTATAAAAAAATAATATTGAAACCCACCATAGTGGGCGCACCACTAGTGTTCATAAAACATAGTGAGGAAGGAGATTACTATGAAAAAACTTACTGCAGGTTTCTGCGCAATTGCATTAGCTGCTGTGCCAACCGCACAGGCAATGGCTGCTCCGAGTATCGGCACATCTGGCCCTAAGGATCCAGTGGTGGAAGAGGGAACACTTGACCTGAAAGATGGCGCAAAGCTCGTTATTAAGGAAGTTACCCCAGATCTGTATGAGGATAATGAGGTAGCAGATGTTGTTGAGAATTTCAATGATGAAGAGAAACTGACTTCTGTTATGGAGGTAAACAACAGCTTACAGCTGAAGCTTTCCGATGCAAAGGCAGACGCACCGGAACTGGCAGAGGGTGAGACCATTGTTGTTAAAGATCAGGGCCGCGTTGAGTATGAGAATAAGGATGTTGAGACTGCTGTAAAGGCATTCAACGAGAAGTTTAGTACATTTGAGATTCACATTAGCAAAGATGGAGAAGAGAAGACATACGTATCTACAGCTAAGTCGCTTGCTGATTTTGTAAAGGATTTAAAGGAAGCACTGGCAGATGCGGGTGTTGAGGCTGAGACAGAAGCTGAGTCTGAGAGTGAAGTTGAGACAGAAACAGAAACTGAGACTGAAACTGAAGCAGTAAGTGAAGCTGAGACTGACGCAGAAGATGCAGAGGAAGAGACTGCTGTAACAAACAATGGTACTGAGATAAACTTAAATGATTACAAGGCAATGTTTGCAATGGCAGATATGCTTGTTGATGATTCTAAGGCACTTCAGATTAAGGAGACTGGTGAGTTTAAGCTGACCATGACTATTGATGCACTGAAGGATATGAATGCAGAAGATCTTTTATTTGTTACTACAAACCCAGATGACGGAACTATTTCCTTTATCGAGCCGGATCAGTTTGACGCTGAGACTGGAACAATCACTGGTACATTCAACCATGTAGGACCGTTCACAATCGCTACAAAGGGTGAGTTTGAGGTACAGCCGCAGGTTACAAATAAAGATAACGTAATTCTGCCGAAGCAGTACGAGGCACTGACTTCCTTTGTTGATCTGGCAATCGAGGATTTAGATAACATCTCCTACGATATGGATGGACACGTACAGGTTAAGTTTACTTGTGAGCTGACTGTTGGTATGGACGAGGAAGATCTTGCTCTTATGACCATCAATCAGGAAACCAAGGAAATGAAGTATCTTGAGCTTGATAAGTTCGACGAGAAGACTGGTGAGATCACTGTTACCTTTGAGAACCTTGGACCGTTTGTTGTTATGACAAAGGTTATCCCGGATGAGGATATCACCGTTGTAGATGAGGAAGAGGAAACTTCAGAGGAAGCAACCGAAGAAGAAACATCTGTAGCAGCTAAGGAGAGCAAATAATTTGACTGACAAAGGAGTTTTGTGATGGCAGGTAACAGACGACGTAAGCGAGAAAATTCAGGCATGCATGCGTTTTTGTATGTACTGGTCGTACTGGTACTGCTTTGCGGAATGGGATATTTGTTCTATTATTCCCGTTCACAGGCAAAGGAACGTCAGGAGTACATAAAAGAGTTAGAAAGTAAGGAAATGGCTACTAAGGACTTTGTGGAAGTCACAATATTCGAAGAGCCAGAGAGTGAGACAGAAAGCGAAGCAGATAGCAGTATGTCAGAGGTTCAGACTGAAACACAGACAGAGTCTGAGGCTGAGCCAGAAAGCGAAACTTCGACGCAGACAGAGACATCTGCCGAAGTAAGTATGCAGGCAGAAAGCGAGTCAGAATCACAGGCAATTGCTGAAGGTGATCGCGTAATTGTGTTAAATGGCACAGGAAAGTCTGGTGTTGCCTCCTACTGGAAGCGTTTTTTGCAGATGAAGGGTGTTGCCAACATTGTCATAGCAGATTATAAGGGAAGCGTAGGCGACCGCACTGTAGTATATGTGGCAGAAGGCAGCGATGCACCAAAAGGTGTATATGACTGCTTCCCAAATGCAGAGTACCGTGAAGGCAGTCTGGAAGAAAGTGATCCAGAAAGCAAGAACAACATAAAAGCAGCAAAAGATCAGACAGAGTATGAGACATATGATGTGTGGATTGTAGTCGGAAAAGACGATGCGCTGCATGATTAAGACAACATAAGAAAAAGACCGCAGAAGCCGTGCGAAAGCACGGTGGAAGCGGTCTTTCTTCTTATTATAGGCTTTAGCCTGTTGAACTGCTTGGAGTTTTTCGTGTTCCG